>ENA-ORXD01000745-ORXD01000745.1-sediment-metagenome-genome-assembly--contig:-NODE-745-length-35497-cov-4.496697_pt1 | contig 35497 bp, 31 predicted proteins | sample MGYA00237862_ERZ511471 | MGnify/ENA metagenome assembly ERZ511471 | reverse complement strand
CAGCCACCGCTACCTGGAGCTGTTCTTTGCCGTTCCCATGCTCGGCGCGGTGCTGCACACCATCAACGTCCGCTTGTCGCCGGAGCAGATTCTCTTCACCATCGACCATGCCGAGGATGACCTGCTGCTGGTCAACGCCGAATTCCTGCCGATCCTGGAGCAGATCCGCGGCCGCATCGATACCGTCCGGGATTACATCCTGCTCAATGACGACGGGCCGATTGAGACTACTTTGGAATTTTCCGGTGAGTACGAAGACCTGCTGGCCACGGCGGCCTCGACCTTCGAATTTGCCGATTTCGACGAGAATACCCGTGCCACCACCTTCTATACGACCGGCACGACCGGCCTCCCCAAGGGGGTCTATTTCAGCCATCGCCAGCTGGTGCTTCATTCCCTGGGTGTGATGAGCGCCCTGGCAAGTTCGCCGCAACACGGCAACTTCCATCGCAATGACGTCTACATGCCCATCACCCCCATGTTCCACGTGCATGCCTGGGGGCTCCCCTACATCGCCACAATGCTCGGCGTCAAACAGGTCTATCCGGGCCGCTACGCTCCGGAAATGCTGTTGGAACTGGTCGAACGGGAGGGGGTGACCTTTTCCCATTGCGTCCCCACCATCCTGCACATGCTCCTCAAGCATCCGCATGCCGAGCACATTGACCTGTCTCGCTGGAAAATCATCATCGGCGGCGCAGCCATGTCGCGTGCCTTGTGCCAGGACGCCCTGCGGCGCGGCATCGACGTCTTCACCGGCTACGGCATGTCGGAAACCTGCCCGATCCTGACCTTGGCCCAACTGACCCCGGAGATGCTCGAACTGCCGATTGAGCAACAGGCCGAACTGCGCTGTAAAACAGGCGTGTCCTTGCCGCTGGTCGATCTGCGTATCACAGACTCCCAGCTGGAGGAACTCCCCAGCGACGGTTCGAGCCCGGGCGAAATCACCGTGCGCGCCCCGTGGCTGACCCAGGGTTACCTGAAAGACAACAAAACATCGGAGCGACTCTGGGAAGGAGGACGGCTGCACACCGGCGACGTTGCGGTGCGGGATCAGAACGGCTTCGTCAAAATCACCGACCGCACCAAGGACGTCATCAAGGTGGCCGGCGAGTGGGTCTCATCCCTGGAACTCGAGGATTTCCTGGCCCATCATCCGGCCGTGGCCGAAGTGGCAGTCATCGGGATTGCCGACGAAAAGTGGGGCGAGCGCCCCCTGGCTCTGGTGGTCCCCAAAGCCGGCGAGGCCGGTCAGGTGACGGAGAAGGAATTGCAGCATCACGTCCGTGAATATGCCGACAAAGGGGTGGTCAGCAAACATGTGCTGCTGATGAAAGTGCGCCTGGTGGACGCCATCGCCAAGACCAGTGTCGGCAAGATCAACAAGGTCGCCCTGCGCGAAAAACACCAGCCCTGAGTCAATTCCAGACAAAAACAAAACGGCCCGCAGCTTTCATGTGCTGCGGGCCATTCTTTTATCTTGTCGGAGAGTTTGAAGAGCCGATTAAAGAATCTCTACAAGCTCCAACTCGAAAGTCAGATCCTCACCCGCCAACGGATGGTTGGCGTCGAGACGGATTCCTTCCTCGTTGACATCGACCACAGTGACGATAATGTCCTCGTCTTCGTCGTTGGTCAGAACCAATTCCTGGCCGACTTCAGGGTCCATATCCGCCGGCATCTGTGCGCGAGGCACATCAAAAACCTTTTCGCCATCATATTCGCCGAAAGCGTCTTCAGCAGTGATGACTACGGTCTTTTTCTCTCCGGGAGCCATGCCAACCAGAGCCTCTTCAAGAGGAATGAAGAAATCTTCGCTGCCGATTACCAGCTGCATCGGTCCGGTTTCACAACCACAACCGCAATCGCTACCGCTGCAATCGTCAGTGCTGCAGTCATCGCCGCAATTGTCTTCTTCGTAGGTTGAGTCGAACACGGTGCCGTCTTCCAGGGTGCCGACAAAATTAATTTTTACGGTATCGCCTTTTTTTGCCTGTGCCATTTAGTTTAATCCTTCCAAATGCGAGGTTAGTATCTAACCAGTAGTTTCAGTCCCGGCATGGTACGCGGGAGCACCCCCTTCGTCCAGCAAAAACCGCATGCCAGCGTCGTTTTTTCTATACGCGTCGAGACTATTTCTTCCCCTGCAGATAGTCGCCGAGGAGTGAACGGCTGTGCTCATCCTCATGGCAATACACACAAAGATTTTCCCAATTGCTGCCATTCGAGGGATTGTTGTTGTGATTACCGTCCTTGTGGTGGACGGTCAGAAGATGCAGATTTTCCAGCTCGAATTCCCGGCCACACTTGGCGCAAATCCAGCCGTGCAACTTCAGGGAGCGTTCTCGATAGTTTTCGCCGGAATTTTGTTCAGCCTTGAGGCGCCGCACCGTCTCATCGATCTCTGCCTGGCTTTTGGCAGTGGCGGGCCGACGCGGACGGGGTTTGAAAGTTCGGGACATCTGCGCTCTCTCTTAACCTGGGGGTGGACGATTCGGTTCCATTTTAACACCGTCACGCTCGGTGTCATGAATTTTCCTGAGACGACTCCGTATCAATAGTCAAAGCTGTCGAGGGCCTCTGCCGCAGCCAACGATCCCCGTACAGAAACAGCAGCAAGCCGGCCAGAATGATGGCTGTGCCGCTCATAACGGCAAAGGTCAACGGTTCGCCATTGAGCAGGTTGCCGAGCAGCAAAGCCGAGACCGGAGTGACCAGAGTGATCAGGGCGACTTTGGTTGCCTCCACATGCTTGAGGACGAAAAAGTAGAGGGCGAACCCGATGATGGAACCGACGATGCCTAGGTAGACGATGCACAAGGCCGCCCGCGACGACAGTTGGACCGGCCAGCCGGTACCGGTCAACAGGCAGGTCATGAGCAATAAAATGGCCGCGACACCGACGCCACCTCCGGTGACGGCGAGGGCCGGGACCTGAGCACCGAGGCGCTTGACCCACACCGAACTGGCCGCCTGAATCAGAGTCGCCAGGACAATTGCGACGATTCCCCAACCGGCATGAAAGCCCAGAGCCGCGCCGCTACCAAAGATCCACGCCAGCCCCAACAGCGCCAGAGACATGCCGGCCAGTCGCGGCCGCGTCAGCCCCTTCTCCTGCAGCCAGAGATTGGCGAACAGTCCGGTAAGAATCGGATTGAGGCCGAAGATGACTGAAATCCAGCCTGATGGCAGATACATGGCCCCCCAGTAAACGCAGGTCATAGAACCGAAAATTCCCAATCCGCTGGCCAGACAGGTGCGGCGGGCGCGAGCCTGCCAAGGGAGCGGCGTTCGGGTCATGAGCAGTAACAACAGGCAAAGGACTGCACCGATCACCATCCGCGCAGTCACGCCGAATAGAAAATTTCCGCCCTCGGCGCTCCATTTGATGGCCAGAGGGGTCGTTGTCCAGATGAGAATGACGCCGAGATACGCTGCCGGCACCGACATGGTCCTGCTCCTTGCTTCCGCTGATGAAATCTGCCTGGTCACACCCATCAGCAGACCTGCATTTGTGAAAAAAAAAACGGTCACGGAATTGCTTCCGTGACCGTTGGATGGCGTTTGCGAATACTCTGCAATCTACAACGCGACTCCTCGGACACGGCGCAAATCGGGCCAGACGACGAGCATGGGTCGACGGGTCGGAAAAAACTTGGCCATGTGAAGGAAATGCGCGTTCATAGTCAAACGACAATGCCGAAAGTCTGCCAGCTTGTCAAGGGCTAAGCACGGCTTTTGCTGCGGATGCTTTTCACTTCCGCGTCCGGCAACTGCAGCCAGCGCAGAAAGTTCTCGTGTGCATCCGGATAGCGCTCTTCGAACAGCCGATGCCAGCCCAGCATATCATCCTCGCTCAAGCCGATTGCCGAGAAGAGTTCAATCCACTGTTGTTTCCCAAAGGTTTGCATAATTCGGTCTCCTTTATCCTGTAATTGGTTGACGATACCGCCATGGCCATGACGAAAACCAGGCTAAAGGGTGCAGCGTTAGACGGGTCAAGAAAAAAACATGAAAGCGAATTGACTTGCGCAAGACGCCCAGGCCGTGGTAACAGGTCGGGACTTTTCGTTGCGGAGAACAGCATGATTCATTTGAACAATATCAACAAACAGTACGGTTCGCAGATCCTGTTCCAGAATGCCAGCCTGCAGATCCTGCCCGGATCACGCAGCGGACTGGTCGGCCCCAACGGCGCTGGCAAAACCACCATCTTCCGCCTCATCACCGGCGAAGAGGATGCCGACAGCGGCGACATCATCTGCGCCAAGAAAACCGTCATCGGTTACTTCTCCCAGGATGTGGGGGATATGGCGGGACGCTCGGCCCTGGCGGAGGTCATGTCAGCCTCGGCAGCCGTGATGAGCCTCGGCGAACAGATCCGTCAGATGGAAGCCGCCATGTGCGAGCCGATGGACGACGACGCCATGGCCGATCTGCTGGAACGTTACGGCAACGCGGTGGAAGACTTCGAGCATCGCGGCGGCTACGACCTGGAAGCCCGCGCCCAGGCGGTCCTCACCGGCCTCGGCATCGGCCCCGACGACTACATCCGCCCGGTTGAATCGTTCTCCGGCGGCTGGAAAATGCGCATCGCCCTGGCCAAGATCCTGACCCTCAACCCCGACGTACTGCTCCTTGACGAACCGACCAACCACCTGGATGTCGAATCGATTATCTGGCTCGAGGAATGGCTGGCCAGCGAGTTCAAAGGCGCGCTGCTGATGACCAGCCACGACCGCGACTTCATGAACCGCATCGTGTCGCGCATCATCGAGGTCGCCAACCGCACCGTCACCACCTACGGCGGCAACTACGATTTCTATCTGCGTGAGCGGGAAATCCGTCGTGAGCAGCTGGAAGCCAGCTACCGTCGCCAGCAGGAAATGCTGGCCAAGGAAGAGGAATTCATCGCTCGCTTCGCGGCCCGCGCCAGCCATGCTGCCCAGGTCCAGTCGCGGGTGAAGAAGCTGGAAAAAATCGAGCGCATCGAGCTCCCCCCCGAGCAGAAGACGATCCGCTTCGAATTCACCGAACCGCCCCGCAGCGGTGACGATGTCATCGCTGTGAACAGCCTCGGCAAAATCTGGCCGCTGCCGAACAACGGTGAAAAATCTGTTTTCGGCGGGGTATCGGGATTGATCCGGCGACAGGAAAAAATCGCCGTGGTCGGCGTCAACGGCGCGGGTAAATCGACCTTCCTCAAGGTTCTGGCCGGCCAGACCGAGCCGAGCACCGGCACGGTCAGCATCGGCGCCAATGTCGAGCTCGGCTACTTCAGCCAGCACAGCATGGAACTTCTCGATCCGCAAAAGACGGTGTTCGATACCTTGCAGGGCGCACTCCCCAATGCCTCCATTGGCGTGGTCCGTAACCTCGCTGCGGCGTTTCTATTCCAGGGAGATTCCGTCGAAAAACGCATCGACAAGCTTTCCGGTGGCGAGAAAAGCCGGGTCGTCCTTGCCATGCTGCTGGCCCGCCCTATTAATCTACTGATCCTCGACGAGCCGACCAACCACCTGGATATCCAATCGCGGGAAATCCTTCTCGAAGCGCTGCAGAAATTCACCGGCACCGTGGTCTTGGTCAGCCATGACCGCCACTTCCTCCGTTCGCTGGTTTCACGGGTGTTTGAAATCGACCACGGTGAGATGCGGATTTACGAAGGGGATTACGAATACTACCTGCACAAAACAGGGCGCGATAAAAACGCCGCCTGACCGCCGCAGTCTTTTCATGTCCCGACCGGGGAGGGTTTTAGCCCTCCCCGTTTTCGTCGATCTCCAGCAATTGCCAGCCGGCAAAACCATCCTTGCGCTCCTCTTCGCTCAATTGCCGCCCGACCAATCTGCATCCTGTGCGACTCGGGTGGGTTTTGATCGTCACGTAGGCCCGCACCAGATTCGCCACCGTCGCTTCCTGCAGGATGATTTCGCTGCCGTCCTGAAGGCGCAGCGTGGTGCGCAGATGACGATGCCCTTCCGGCACGACCAGTTCGATCTCCCGAATCTCAGCATTACTCAGAATCAACGGTGTCATTCCCTTTTCCATGGTCAACAATCCTTCATCTCATAGCCATGAATAGCATCTGACAAAATCCATCAAAAAATCGCCCAAATCCGCAAAGACAAATTCAATTTTAATTTCAATAATGAAAATGACTAGGGATTGACCCTAGATTCCGCCAGCCTCCAGGGGCTACGATCTTTTCACCTTGAAGAGAGGGAAATCAAATGGCCGCTTTTGTCAAACGAAGCCTGAACTACGCAGCATTCATGTATCCCAATGGCGCTACCGAGGGGCGTATCAACATCTACTGCGAAGAAAATTACAAACTCTACATCCTGTTCAAAGCTCCCGGCGAAACTTTGCCGGCCAACACCTTCAGCGGGACGATCGGCGTTGCCTACGAGTCGGTGGATCGCTATCCATTCTACATCGACCTGCTGCGTAATGAGTCGCCCGTCTGGGTGACCTTCAACCCCGACGCCAAAACCTATGTGGTCTATTGCTCCGGGGAACCTGTCGGTGAGGGTGAGATCTGATCTTAGGTTAAGGGCTCAAACTTTTGTCATCCCGGAGGACGCCTCTGGGATCGGTGCTGGCTGGTCTTGACCGGCGCCTTGTGTAGGCTATCATCTTCTCATTGGATTTTATGGAGGGATGATGGCTGAACGGTTTGGGACCTTAAAAGGGGAAAACCGCTGCCGCGAGAAATCGCCGGGTGGCGGTTTTTTTATTTTAATTTTGCCAGAAGCCACGTTCTAAGGACGCTTCAGAGATTCGAGCCCGACATGACGGCGGGCTCGAACCAATCAGCGCCACGTCAAATGTTATCGATTGTTTTCCAGGAGGCCTAATGCGAATCAACTGCCACGCACACGTTTTCAATGCCAAGTCGGTCTTCACATCCGAGACGCTTGAAATCCTGCTCCGCCGCATCACAGAAATGGAGATTCCCGCGCTGATCAAAACCGAGCTCACGGACCAGCTTGGAAAAATTCTGTCAAAAGCGGGTGACTACGTCGATGAAGAAACCTTCTTCAGAAATGTGGTCAAAAAGGTCTCCTCTTCCAAGGAGTTCAAGGACGTTCTGAAAACTCTCGCCTCGAACGACACCTTGAAACTTGAACTGCAAGGGGGAGCGGCCCTACAGGATTATGCAGTCGAGGGCCTGGTCAGGCTGCTGGAAAAAGTCGGTGATGCCATCGGCCAGGAGGACAAGGACGCGGCGAAAGCCGACATCGGCGATGCCCTCGCCTTCCTGCGCATCGCTCTTCAGCCCAGCATCCGGCATGTCACCGACATCCTGATGGAACAGCTGACCCTGCAGGATGCGGTCATCCCGCTGGTGATGGATATCACCCACGACGGCAGCGACGAGAAACTGCTGGAGAAACAACTGGCCGACACCTCGGCGCAGGTTCTGGCTTATCCCGGTCGCATTTTTCCCTTTGTCGCCGTCAATACGAAACGGCCCGAACACTTCTCCATCATGGAGGCGGCCCTGGCAGGACGAGGTTTCGTCGGCGTAAAACTCTATCCTTCGCTGGGGTATTCCGTGAACAGCCCCGAGATGTTCAAGGTATACGCCTATTGCGAGGAACGCGGCGTCCCGATCCTGATGCACTGCAGCGAAGGGGGATTTTATTATTCAGACGAAACGCGGACCAATTCCGACCCGGCCCTGTGGGCGGCCATTCTGGAAAAACATCCGAACCTGAAGATCTGCTTCGGGCATTTCGGCGGGGCCACATACCTTACCGCCGCGGAGATTCCGGCCAGCTGCTGGACGCGTACCATCCTCGACTTGATGACGAAGTTCAACGGGGTGTACGCCGATATCGCGTACCACAGCGAACCGATGGATGGTGGAACCGGCGAGCAGAACTATTTCAAGAATCTCTCCGTGCTGCTGCAGACCCCCGCTTACCGCGACCGCCTCCTGTTTGGTACCGATTACTTTCTGTCCCGGCAGCGGCTCACGGAAAAGATCTACTGGAAATATTTCACCAAGCACCTGTCCGAAAACGAATTCCGGCAGATCTCCGAGGACAATCCACAGCGCTATCTCGGCCTGCCTGGCGAAACCCAGAAGGCGAGCGGACCAATAGCCAACTACATCCGGTTCGTCTACCAGCAACGGGGCTCTCTCCTCAGCGAATCCCCCGCCTGGCTGAAAAACGCGATCAAAGAACTTTACGGGCCGACAGCATCCCTGCCCAAACCCTCGCTGGGAGCGAAATGGAGCTGGAACAACAAGGTCCACGCCTATTTCTACGTCTTCCTTGCCGAGGGGCAACTCAGTGATCAGCAAAAGGCCAGGGGATTCGAGGCGGTCGGGATGCTGAAACTGAGGGATCTGGCCTATTGGAACAAAGGATTCGAAGCCAATGAGATCTGGAATCTCAAACTCAAGGCGATGGCGGAAAATCTGGACTCCTTTTTCTGCGCCAATGGTGGAGGCTACGAGAAAAAGCAGGACACGGCCAAAGCCATAGCCGCCTTGCAGAAGATTTTCAATAATGCGTCAACCTACATCCACGAAGCCGGGGAGGCCTGCGATGCAATCTATCATTTTGCGTAAGATCAATTGGGGGGCGATGTTGCCGCTGATACCTGCACTGCTCCTGCTCCTCGTTGTGAGCGGCCCGGTCCTCGCCGCTGATTCCTGGGATTTCAACTACAGGTTTCAGCCCGGCCTGCTTACAGCCGCAAGTGAGTGGACCCCGGCCTTGAATTACGATGTCAAAATCTCGAAGGTCATGTGGTCCCAACCGGAAAAACAGGCCTTTCGCAAATATCTGAGTGCGCATGTTGCCTCGCGAGGAGCCTTGGCAGGCGATGCTGACCTGAATAACGAACCGTTGCTGGCCGACGCCGGCTTCACCACCGCCATCAATCTCTATCGCCCCCCAATCGTCAGTCTCGGCGACCAACCTGGGGAATATAAAACCGTGGAGGAAGGGTTCAACAGAGGCCGGCTCAGCTTCAGCCTGCTCGCCGGCTACGAAAGCGATCAGACCCTGGATAACCGGAACCTGACCGGTGGCGCAGAGGTTGGCTACGTGTTGACCGAGAACCAGGGATTCAAGGCGCTGGTTCCGTCGATCTTTGTGGGGTACGACTTTGTTTTCAATGATCACTCCGACCTGGAACAAGACCTAGGCGATAAGGACGACTCCCGCCGGGTGCGGGTGTTCGCATCATGGAAGCTTCCGGTGGGGCAGTGGATTGCAGAAACTCTTGGTGGCTTGAATGCCCACTTCGACCTGCGCTATTACAAAAGCGACGGGCTCTCCAAAGCCTACCGGGACGCCGACCAGGATGAAGCCGTTTATAAAGCCGCAGCGTTGAGCTACAGCTTTGGCACCGAGCCGCTGTGGGGCGTCGTCAATGCGGTTTATGTTCGGTTGAGCAACGGCAGAATCCCGCCAGTGACCAACGACGATACCACGGTGACGGTCGGCCTGACGGTTTGGGAACGGTAAAGCCCTACCTCAAGTCGTCCCTGCTGAAAAGAAGAGCATTTCAAAGCCCTCAGTCTAACGACTGAGGGCTTTTTTATCTCAGGTAATCATCGAACTTTCCTAAACTTTCTTTTCATCGACAAAATCGGGCAAAAGAAATCCCAAATATGCAAAGAAGCCTTATTGATATTTGCTAAAGAGATTAGCAGGAAGAATTTAACGTTCCTCTAATTTTAGAATCGTTGTTATTCAAGCTTATCAATATCCCCTGAAGAACAATCTGAAGGAGCGGTGTATTTCTGTTTCATAAAAAGACTCTTGAAACAGAAAAAAATCTTCTGTTGGCAATTGAAACTGGTTACACCGTTCCCTTTTTCCAGAAACCCTTCTTTTCCTGGGGATAAACATTCCACCTTGTAAAACAAAGACTATTTTCAGAAGGAAGCATTGACCGAGGAGGGACACGATGGCTATTGAGAAATCATTACCCCAAAAGGAAATGGAATTAGCGGACTTTTTGTCTGAAAACATTTTTCACGAACAGCTCAAAAGGCTTTCTTGGAGTGGACGATACGAGTACACATCCTGGAAAAAAGTCTCCTACCAGAGGGCTTTAGCGTTAGATAAAAACATCGCCCAAAAACGCCTGATTCAGGTCACTCCCAGTTATAAGATCAACCAACCGCTGCTTAAAGACCCTGAGATTATTGAATTTTCCCCGAAGACGTTAACGACGATCAAACTTCACATCGACGTAGACTCTACAGATCCGCTGGATGTCGTCAGTGGTACGGTCAACCGCTGGTCGCTTTTCTTTCCCGTCATGTCCCCTTCAACTGCGCACTTTATCGGTCAAGTTGTTTCAAGTACGACGACTTTCGTCAGTAGACAGTTGGTGGTGGAAGGATTCAGTTTTACCTGGCCGCGAACGACCAAAGTGGTCGACCGTCTCGAGATTTCCTTGACCAGTATTTTCAATCCGGTGGCGAACGCGACCTTTATCTGCACAGCCGACAGCACCAACTATGGTCCCTATGAAATCCCTCGGATTTCACGGTATTTCAGAGAGGTGGAATTCGAAATCGATCGTGAAGATCACGCCAGAACTGTTGAGCCCTACAATACCCACACCCACCCGGATAGGCCGGCCGATTTGCCTGAAAACAACCTGACGCTAAAGACCGCCTACGCGCGAGCAGGAATAAAGGTGGATTACTCAGATGAAGCAAATATCATCTCGACCACGGGGTCGGGAGAGGGCGGCTGGACAAACGCCGAACTTCATCAGGCCATGGAAGATCATTGGAGCGCCTACGCTGACAAGCCACAGTGGAAGCTTTGGGTTTTCCTTGGTGAGCATCATGCGAGTTCTGGCACTGCCGGCATCATGTTCGACAATCAGACCAACCTACCGGGCAACGTAACGGATCGTCAGGGCACCGCTATTTTCACCGAATCCGATTGGCTTTTCGGCGCGACAGGGGATTTTGCGTCTGACAACACGTCCCCCGCAGAAGCCGTTCAACGGGAACTCTTCTTCACCACCGTGCATGAAATCGGTCACGCCTTCAACCTGGCTCACAGTTGGCAAAAAACCTTGGCAGCCCCCTATGGTTTTCCATGGACGCCTCCGGATTGGGCGCCGGTGATGACTGACGATAACCAGGGCCTTTCCTGGATGAATTACACTTGGCGAGCCGACGAAGATCCCGTGAATACTTATTGCGCCAAATGGTTCTATGACAGATTCAGATTCCGCTTCCTTGATTCGGAGAACCTGTTCTTGCGCCATGCTCCGGAAGAATATGTACAGATGGGCAATGAGACCTGGTTCGAGAATCACGGAATTGCCGATGCAAGTCGGCTTAATCGCGCCCTGTCCCTGGAAATTCGCTCGCGGCGAGACGCGCTGGAACTCGGGGAAGCCGTCTTTGTGGAACTTCGCCTGAAAAATGTTTCAAAGAAAAACATCCTGACCAACGGCTCCCTGGATCCCGCTGCCGGCTTTATGCAAATAGCAGTGACAGACCCAGACGGAATCAAATTGCCCTTTTTACCGCCGATCCACGTCGATCAAAATTGTGCCCCGACAACCATGGCCCCCGGAGAGGCTATTTACGAATCCATTCAGTTAACCGTAGGGAAAATGGGCTTTTATTTCCGAAAACCCGGTCCATATCGGGTCGAGGCATGTTTCACTAACTTCGACGGAAGGCAATCGTCGGCAGTTTCGCAAATTTGGGTCAAACCGGCCTCTTTCGAAGATCAGAGAATCATATCTACCCTGTACGATGGCCGGGTTGCCCGAGCCATCTACTTCGGTGGAGCCCGTAAGATGGAAGACGTCAATGACAAGCTCGACTGGATGTTGAAAAAGCTGCCCTCCCAGCATCCGGCGAGGGTTCACCTCGCCAGCTGTCTGGCGATGCCGCTGGCTAAAAACTGGAAAAGTCTGCCTGCGGGAGCCAAAAAAGTCGACATATTGGAAGCGGACCATTCACGGGCAGAGAATATTCTGTCATCCGAAATTGAAGACCTGAAACAATTCACCGACACCCTTGGGCACATCAAAGCCCAGGAAATAGCAGACCTTTATGTGAACAGCGCCGTCCAAGCGGGGAAAACTGCCAAGGCCGTCGAGATCAAAAAGAACTTACTCGCCATTTTCAAAGAAAGGAAGGTTGTGGCTCCTGTTCTGAAACGTATGGAGACAGATTTGAAAAAACTGAAATGACATTTTCAGCACACGACAACCGTTTGAAAATACTTTTATTTTTCAAAAAAAGGAGGGGACCATGTTTGAGTTTAAACTGCAAACGTTGAGCTTGGATAACATCACGCTGACCACTCCAATGGGCGCCAATCTTCTCGAAACAGGTCAAGGTGCTACTTTTCGAGTTTGGGCTCCTGCTGCGCAGGAGGTCAGGGTTCTTTGGGATTTTTTTGAAGAAACAAAGGATAACTGGACGGCCAAGCAGGCTGGGGTTCTCCAAAAAACCGACGGCGGGATTTGGGCAGGCTATATCCCTTCGCTCAAGGCAGGCACCACGTATATGTACTATGTCGTCGGCCCTCCCGATGGAACCGAAGGTCTCAAACGAGACCCTTATGCGCGGGACCTGACCGACGACCCCATGTGGCCCGATTGTCAGTGTATTCTCTGCGACCCAAGCACCTTCCCTTGGCATGACCAAGGTTTCACACCTCCGCCCTTTCATGAACTCACCATCTATCAACTCCATATCGGCACCTGGCACATTCAGCCAGAGCAACACAACGGAAAATTTCTTTCTATCATCGAGAAACTTCCTTATCTGAAATCCCTCGGAGTGAATGCGATCCAACCTCTGCCGATCGTCGAGTTTTCCGGAATGTTCAGCCTTGGCTACAACGGGGTTGATTACTTTTCCCCAGAAACGGATTACGGCGTAAGTGACGGCGATCAGGCGCTGTCCCAGTATCTTCAAACCATCAACCAGATGCTCTTTGATATAAACCCTAATTTCAAACCCTACCAACCGCAGGACATTCAAGGGACCACGAATCAGTTCAAGATGATGATCGATATGTGCCATGTTTATGGCATCGCAGTTATTCTCGATGTGGTCTACAACCATGCCGGTGGAGCTTTCGGAGATAGAAGCATCTACTTTTTCGACTGCAAACCTCGCGGCAATCACAATGACAGCCTATACTTTACTGATCACGGCTGGGCGGGCGGGCTGGTGTTTGCGTATTGGAACGATAATGTCAAACAGTTCCTGATCGACAATGCGAAATTCTATCTCACTGAATATCATTGCGACGGTTTTCGGTACGACGAAGTGAGCGCTCTCAAAAGCGAAGGCGGCGAGCACGGCTGGCTGTTTTGTAAATACGTGACCGGAACTTGTCATTACATCAAGCCAAGTGCCATTCACATAGCCGAATGCTGGCCGGTTCAGGAGGCAATCGTGAAACCTTCCGACCAAGGAGGGGCAGGATTTGATGCAACACAGAATGACGGCTTGCGGGATGCGATTCGGAGTGTAATCAGGCAGGCGGCACAAGGAAGCAACGCCTCGGTCGATATGGACCGAATTGGACGCGAGATCGCTTCGCCGGTTTTGAATGATAAATGGAGAGCGGTTCAGTGCTCGGAAAATCATGATCTTGTGTACAAGGATCGGTTTTGTCGAATCCCCAAAATCGCCGACAGTTCCAACAGCCGCTCTTGGTATGCGCGAAGCCGTTCCCGGGTCGCCATGGGCCTCACCTTAAGCGCCGTCGGTATTCCACATATTTTTATGGGACAGGAATTCCTGGAAGATAAACAATGGCATGACGAACCGGGAGGTCCCAATCAGATTTGGTGGGAAGGACTGAAAAGCGATAAATCCATGACCGATTTCCTGCGTTTCACCAGGGAACTTTTGGTCGTTCGTAACGGCCTGAAAGGGCTTCGTGGTAACGGCATCAATGTTTTTCACGTTCACAATGCCAATCGCATCATTGCATTTCATCGTTGGGTCCCAGGAGAAGGCCACGATGTTGTCGTCGTCGCCAGCCTGAACGAGGCAACTTTTTATGGGTATGACCTTGGTTTCCCCAAAACCGGCTACTGGAAAGAAGCTTTCAATAGTGATGTTTATGACCACTGGGTGAATCCGGCGGTGGCAGGAAACGGTGGCGGAGTCGACGCCTATGGTTGGGGGCTGCATGGTCTCCCGACTTCCGCAAAGGTTACGATTCCGGCAAATAGTATTGTGTTGTTTTCGATATAATGTGGCAACCATTTGAAAAATAGTCACAAAGGGCTGCCGCTTCGTTCTTTCATATGATTTCGGAAAGGCGTGGTTAAGGACAATGCTGACAACAACTCAGAAAAAAACGGCCGAAGCAATCATCAATATTTTTGAAACGAGCGAAGTTCTCGGCGATTACAGCCTTGTGACACTGATTCCAGGCGACACCGGTCACCTCACTTACGGGCGCTCCCAAACCACTTTGGGATCAGGTAATCTCTACACGCTGATTCAGCGCTACTGTTCCAATCCGGGGGCACAGTTTGGAGCACGCCTGGAACCGACCCTGCCCCGCTTCTCTGCTTGCGACTTGTCCCTTGATAACGATCAGAAGCTGCACAATCTTCTGCGGGCCTGCGCCGATGATCAGGTCATGCGTGATACGCAGGATGCTTTCTTTGACGATGTCTATTGGCAACCGGCAGCCCGTGCGGCCGAACGGATGGGAATTACCAGCCCGTTGGGAGTTGCCGTGGTTTATGACAGCCATGTCCATGGGTCCTGGAAAGCGATGAAGGATCGGACTATTGCCAAGGTTGGCGACCCGACAGCGTCCGGCGAAAAGAAATGGATCACCGAGTATGTTGCCACTCGGTATGAATGGCTGGCTACGCATCAGCGGGGCGACCTTCGCGCCACCAAGTATCGCATGGAGGCCTTTCAGCGCCTGATTGCGCAAGGCTACTGGGGACTGGAATTGCCATTGGTGGTTCGGGGCAAAGAGATCTCCACCGCGAGTCTCTCAGCCACGCCGCCAGGTTGCTATGACGGCCCTCTTCCCGGGACTCGAACCCTGTCTCTCCAAACGCCAATGTTGCGTGGGATGGACGTGCGGCTGTTGCAGTTGGGGCTGTCAGAAGCGGGGATTGATGTCAAAGCCGACGGCATTTTCGGCAAGACGTCTCTGCGACTCATCAAGGAGTACCAGGCAGCGAAAGGATTCCCGGTAACAGGGGTGGCCGATGTTGCTTTGATTGCACAATTGGCCGGGTAACCACCTCTTTCCCTGTCATAGTTTTTTGATTCAAAACGTGTTGAAAAGAAACTTTTTCAAAGCCCTTAATCAGTGGATTGAGGGCTTTTCGTATTTTTAGGGAATGAAGGAATTGTACGATTCAGCCGGTCTTTCTTTAATGAGCCTTCTGGGCAAATTTTAATTATCCTTATTTTTAACTGCTTGACCAAGTTTATTAGAAATATCCAAAGCCTTAATCGTCCCCCTCCTCACGTTTCTTGACTGTTGATTAAATTGTTGTTTATATAAATGCTAATTATTACTTGATCGATTACATTTTCTACCACACACCTACAAAAATATGAACTGGTTGCCCCCAGCGGTCATACCATCTCTTTGCGGGAGTATCGCTCTTGGCGCCATCCGTTTCCATTCTTCCTGAGACCCAAACCCGTATCGGCGAAAAAGGCAGGAAGCGGAATTTAATCCCTATGATCCTGATAAATTCCTTTGCGGCAAAGGGGATGAAATGATGCAGTTCAAAATTCTCATCATTGAAGACGAACCGCTCATCGCCCTGCAACTCAAAACCTTTCTTTCCAGAAAAAAGTTTGATGTTGTCGGCTGCTGTGACAGCTTCTCCGAGGCTTATGACCTGTTCACCAGGCACAGGCCTGAGATTATTATCAGTGATATCCGGCTTAAAGATGATGAGTCGGGCATAGATATCATCAATAAGCTGAGAAACTCTGGCAACTTTGAAGTCCTGTTTCTCACTTCATTCAGTGACCAGAACACCCTGAAGAAAGCTTTTGCCACGAAACCCTTCTATTACATCACCAAACCCTTCAAGGAAATCGACCTCTATACTGCCGTGATGCTTTGCTGCTCGAAGTTGCAGGAGAACTACGTCAATAACGACTGGCATTACGATCCCACGACCAGAACACTGAAATGCCGCAATGAAGTCGTCTTCATGACCAGGCAGGAACAAGAGCTTTTTCATCTCTGCTACAGGAATCTGGGCCGGTTTGTCCCCCTGGAAGTTGTCGAAAATGTGCTTTGGAGCGACAAGTATGTCAGTGATTCGACCCGGCGCGGGTTGATCCATCGCTTGGGGAAAAAATTAAGTAGGGATATTTTTTCATACAGCAGTGCTTATGGATGCCGGCTGACTTTATGAGAAAGTTTATCCTCCTGGTGCTGCTGCTGGCCGGCTGCTCAAACCCTCAGTTCCTCACCCCTGAAGAACGTGCCTATCTGGATAGCAAACAGACAATCGTCTTTCACAACGAGAAAGACTGGAAGCCGTATGATTATTTCGAGGACGGAACCCCCAAAGGTTTCTGTATCGATGTCGTGCGACTGATTGCCAAAAAGGTCGGCTTCAGGGCCAGCTTTGTCTCCGGTCGAAGCTGGGACTCTTACATGCACATGCTTGAAGACCACCAGATAGATGCTTTGCACAACACTGCAATTACACCGGATCGTGAGAAATACATGATCTTCACCCAGGGTTACGTGAGGTTCAGGGACGCTCTCTTTGTTCGTAAAGGGCGAGACGACATCAGGAAACTCGAAGATCTCTATGGGAAAACCCTGGCGGTGGTCCGAGGCTACTATCAGGAAGTTCTGCTGAAGTCGTATTATCCCGAGATCAATCTCCTGCTGGTGGACAACACCACGGAATGCATCAGGGCCGTTTCCGAGATGAGGGCCGATGCCGCCATCGACGAGGTCGGCGTGAGCGACAGTTTCATCAACGACTATGGGGTGAAGGACGTCATTCTGCAAAGCTTTGTCCAGGATGAACGTTTCAACCTCGAACTCCATTTCGCCGTACATAAAGACAACAGGATCTTAAGGGATATTCTGCAAAAAGGGCTCGATGCCATCTCTGAAGAAGAAATGGCCGGACTCAAGAAAAAATGGCTGATTCTCGGACCGAAGGACGGACTTGACTATAGGCTGCTGGGTTCGATCGCGCTGGGGATTGTGATCCTGCTGGGGCTTCTCTCCTACCGGAACAGGCTGCTGAAGAAACATAACCTGGAATTGCAGGAGTCCCAAATGGCACTGCAGGGGGAGGTTCGGCAGAAAGAGCTTTTGCTGAGAGAATTGAATCACCGGGTGAAGAACAACCTGCAGATCATCCAGAGCATCATCTCCCTGCAGACATCGAGAAAAGACACCTCGCATATTCTCGAAGAAATAGAAGGCAACATCCAGGCGATATCCCTGGCTTACGACAAGCTCGTCTACCAGGACTCCCAGGATTCCATTGAACTCCAGAGCTACCTTCAGGCACTGGCTGAGCATTTGAAACGACTAGGCGATCTGCCGGTTCTTATCAATCTGGAGATTCCCGACCTCCTGGTCGGCATCCAGAGAGCGGTGACCATTGGCCTCATCGTCACTGAATGCTTCAACAACTCCGTCAAATACGCTTTCGATCAATGCGTCGGTGACCCTCGCTTCTTTATCCGCATGACGGTCAAAACAGCCGACGAATTCCTCATGACCATTGCGGACAACGGGCCGGGATTTTCCCCATTCCTCACCAATGGAATCGGCCGGGAGCTCATTACCTCGCTTTGCAAAAACGAGTTTCATTCTATCCCACGCTTTTATAACGATCAGGGTGCGGCGATAGAAATTTCGATTCCCCGGGCTTGAGCCTGTTCCCTCCTTTTCAAAAACCCGATCTCTCGTTAATTTTTTTCGTCATTTCAAACGTTTTACAAACGCCTTGAATATAACATGGCAACCTGTGAGGGAGCCCCGCATCTTTGCCTGTTCAGGGAGGATGGGTCCATTGTCGCGGGATCGATGCCCCTGCGGATTGAATGTTGCGGCGAATGTCCGTTCTCCTCCTCGGCATTTTCCTGACCTTTACATACCAAACACGAGACGGGCTACGCTCAGACTTCTGGTGTCAGCCAAGGAGGGATTTCTTATGAAAACCAAAAGAAGGACAACGACGATACTGCTTGCCTTGCTGTTCGGGGCGGGCCTGCTCTTGGCGAGTACGGGCGTCTGGGCGCTGGAGTTCCCGAGCGGCAGTGTGCTGGGCCCCGGCACCGACGCCACCGACGGCACGGCGGACGGCAGTAGCGTGACGAACACCGCAATTGGGGCCAAAAGCACGGCCACCGGGTTGACCAGCACGGCCACCGGGTATAACAGCAAGGCCCTCGGCGTAGAGAGCACGGCCACCGGCGCATACAGCAGCGCCAACTCAAACTGGAGCACGGCCACCGGTGCAAGCACCACCGCCATAGGATTGCACAGCACGGCCACCGGGTATCACAGCACGGCCGCCGACTTCAGCACCTCCACCGGTTCATACAGCAGCGCTACCGGTGCACGCAGCACGGCCACCGGCGCATTCAGCAGCGCCAGCGGACAATCCAGCACGGCCACCGGCGCATACAGCAGCGCTACCGGCGCAAGCAGCACGGCCACCGGCCACGGCAGCCAGGCCACCGGCACAAACAGCACTGCCACCGGCGAATACAGCTTGGCCACCGGCCAATACAGCACGGCCACCGGCCAATACAGCCAGGCGACGGCAACCGACAGCGTGGCCAATGGGCATGGCAGTGAGGCTAGTGGTGTCGGCAGCACCGCCCTCGGGACCAGCAGTATCGCCAGCCAGGCCAACGCCACGGCGACCGGCAGCCTCAGCCAGGCCACCGGCGAAAACAGCACGGCCACTGGCAGCAGCAGCCAGGCGACGGCAACCGACAGCGTGGCCAACGGCTACGGCAGCCAGGCCACCGGTGTCGGCAGCACCGCCATTGGGACCAGCAGCGTCGCCAACCAGGCCAACGCCACGGCGACCGGCGCCCTGAGCCAGGCCACCGGCGAAAACAGCACTGCCACCGGCTACGGCAGCCAGGCCACCGGTGCGAACAGCATCGCCAACGGCTACAACAGTGTTGCCGGCGGCAGCGACAGCGTCGCCATCGGCAGCGGAGCCTCGGCCGGCTACGCCGGATCCATCAGTCTCGGCAGCGGGGCGACGATTACCGCCGCGTCCGAGCCGATCAATTTACCGAGTGAGATCCCGCCCGTTATCCCCGGCTATCCCTATGCAGGTGCCATTGCCGTCGGCAACGGCGCCCTGGCCAACGGCAACGCCGCAACGGCACTGGGCGACGCCGCCAACGCCAGCGGAGCGCTGGCGCTCTCCGCCGGTGCTTCGTCCTCGGCAAGCGGCTCCCGCGCAACAGCACTTGGTTACCAAGCGACCGCCGGCGGTATCAATGCCATCGCCATCGGCAACAACTCCTCTGCCAGCTATCTTGACGCCATCGCTATCGGCAGCAACGCCATGATCAGTGCGCCGACGGAACCGGTCAATGCGACGGGCGATATCCCACTTGTCATCATCGGCTATCCCTACGAAGGATCGATTGTCCTTGGCAACAACGCCCGGGCCAACGGCAACGCATCGACATCTGTCGGCAACAATGCCAATGCGGCCGGTGCACTGTCGGTCTCCGTCGGCGCTTCGTCCTCGGCCGCCGGTTCCCGGGCGACGGCCGTCGGCTACCAGGCTTCAGCCTCCGGCGTCAATACCGTCGCCGTCGGCAACAACGCCCAGGCCACGGCCGATCAAGCCATGGCCATGGGGAGCGGTGCCTCGGCCGGTTACACGGGTGCCATCGCCATCGGCAGCGGGGCAACCATCACCGCCCCAACCAGCGGCGGCTCCACCACCGGCGCCATCGCCATCGGCAACAATGCGCGCGCCAATGCCGACCCTTCGGTTGCCATCGGCAACGAGGCCGATGCCACCGGCACGGATTCGGTGGCGGTGGGCGACTCCGCCGTCGCCACCGGCGATACCTCGACGGCGATCGGTTATCAGGCCTCCGCCACCGGGACGAATTCAGTGGCCGTTGGAGCGGGCAGCAGCGACGGCGGTCTGAGTAATGTCTTCTCGGTCGGCTCGGCCAGTCAGACACGTACAATTACCAACGTCACCGCCGGAGAGATCAGCGCCACCTCGACCGACGCCGTCAACGGCAGCCAGCTTTACGCTACGCAGCAGGATATTGCAACCAACGCGGCCGACATCGCCGCGCTGCAAACCACCAGCGTCAATCAGGGTACGGCCATCGCTGATCTGCAGACTCAGCAGGCGACGAACACGGCGGATATCGCAACCAACGCAGCCGACATCGCCGCGCTGCAAACCACCACCGCCAATCAAAGTACCGTCATTACTGACCTGCAGACACAGCAGACGACCAATGCGGCGGAAATCGCAACCAACGCGGCCGACATCGCCACGCTGCAAACCACCACCGCCGATCAGGGGACGGTCATCAGCGGCCTGCAGACCCAGCAGACAATCAATACCGTAAGCATCGCAAGCAACACGGCCGCCATTCAGGCGACTTCAGTACAGATTCAGGCTCTTATCGACGGCCAGGACGGAGTATGCACGGTGAGCAACGGTGCTATGGAGTGTGCTGTGGGTGCTTCGGCAACCGGCGATGGCGCAATGGCTCTCGGCAACGGTGCGTCCGCCAATGGTGATGGTGCCATGGCGTACGGGGCAGGGGCCAGCGCCCAGCATGAAGGCTCAATCGCTATCGGCGCCGGGGCGCAGGCCAATGCCGACCCGACAACAGCAGTCGGTTACTTTGCCGTCGCCAACGGCAACAACAGCGTAGCGCTCGGTGCCAACAGTGTTGCGAACGGCAATAACAGCGTAGCGCTCGGTGCCAACAGCGTTGCGAACGGTGACAACTCGGTCGCACTCGGCCAAGCCTCGGTTGCCGATGATGATAATACCGTCAGTGTCGGCAACGCTGCGACCGGCCTCATGCGCCGGATCACCAACGTGGCGCCGGGTGTTGAAGGGCATGACGCCGTGAATGTGGACCAACTTCACAGCGCGATTGACGATCTGCGTGACGATCTGCATAAGGACATCGCCCAAACAGGCGCCATCGCGGCGGCGGTTAGCCAGATTGTGCTGCCCCCCGGGTGTCTTAACGGGTTAGGGGTCGGTGTCGGCAGCCAGAGTGGCGAGAGCGCCCTGGCTTTGGGTTATGTCGGCGCGCCCAGGGAAAACTTGGCGCTCAAGCTCACGGCTGGCGTGTCGGGCAGCACGACCAGCGTCGGCGGCGGCTTTACCATCGGCTGGTAACGATTCACTTGTGAGGTAGGCTAAAAAAAGTGGACACTGTATGAATTGTTCTTATATTCTCACATCCTAAAAGTTCCCATTTCCAAATCACTCAACGGCCCAATCTGATTTTCACAGGTTGGGCTGTCTTATTTGTCATCCCAAATCAATACCTGAATGACCTAAGGATTTATCCCTCATATTCTTCAAACCAACCATGCGCATGGAAAGAATCGCTAATCCTGCTATTCTCTAACGAACCTTCACCTAACAATTAATCTGGAGACAGATATGCTCTGGTTCGTTTTGATTTTTCTCGGCATCTATTCGACTATGCACTTGCTGGTATTCTGGGGCGTACATCCCCTGCTGGCCGGGCATCCATTACTGCCAACCCTGAACTGGCTGTGGATGAGCCTGATGATCCTGGCGCCGATGCTGGTCAGGGTGCTGGATCGCAACGGCTATGAACTGCCGGCGCGGGCTTTGGCCTGGGTCGGTTACAGCTGGATGGGTTTTCTGTTTATCGCTTTTTGCCTGTGCGCGATTCTGGCGGGCTGGGAGCTGTTGTTCTGGCTGCTGGGCAGGTTTTGGCCCTTGCTGGCAAAACTCTCCCTGCACGGCGGACTAACAGCCGGGTTGATCGTGGTCATTGCTTTGGCGGCCGGATTGTACGGCATCAACGAGGCGGGACACCTGCAGGTGGAGCGGGTGACCTTGACGACCGACAAACTGCCGGCCGGGAGCAGAATCCGCATTGTGCAGGTCTCGGATTTACATCTGGGACTGATCCACCGTGACGAAACCCTGGCACCGATCATCGCCCAGGTGCAGGAGCTGCAGCCTGACCTGCTGGTGGCAACGGGCGATGTGGTGGACGCACAGATCAATCATCTTGACGGTCTGAGTTCGTTATGGCGGCAGGTAGAGCCGCCGCAAGGGAAATTCGCCATTATCGGAAATCATGAGGTTTATGCCGGACTCGAACAGGGGCTGGAGTTTCTGAAAAGCAGCGGCTTTCAAATTCTGCGCAACAACTCGACCAAGCTGACCGACAACCTGGCCCTGGTCGGCGTGGACGATCCCGCGACCCGGCAGCCCAGCCAGGAAGTCGAACTGCTGGACAAACTACCCCGTGAGCTGTTCACGATCCTGCTCAAGCACCGGCCTCGCGTCGAGCCGGCCGCCCTGGGCCGCTTTGATCTGCAGTTGTCAGGCCATGCCCATCGCGGGCAGATTTTCCCTTTCAACTACCTCACCGGACTGGAGTACCCGCTGCAGAACGGCCTCTATCCACTGGACGGAGGAAGCCACCTGTACACCAGCCGCGGCACCGGCACCTGGGGACCACCCATGCGCCTGTTGGCACCGCCTGAGCTGACAGTGTTCGATATCGTGGGGAAATAATCGGCAGGAGTGCAGGGCAAACTAAGGCCAGCTGGCCGGGTAGGACGTTTCGGGATCAGCCTTGAGACGCATATCCATCAGCTCAATGAGCGCCTCAGCTGCGGCCCGCGGTTTGAGCCGCAGCAGGCGGGTCTGGAACTGGGGGAGACCGCCGGGGACGTTGGCGATCAGATATTCGAAGGATTGATCGGGACGGTCGAAGCGCAGGAATTCACTGACCACCAGACTGACCAGCCGATGAGTGAGAGGAACGCCGCCCTCCAGCCCCCAGGCCATGAGCTGGAAAACCGGCAGGGAATCAGGATCCACGGCGACTCCGGCCGTTTTCAGTTTCAGCGCGGCGATCTGATTCAGCGGATGCAGGACCAGAGAGTTCATTATCTGCTGAAATGTCGCGGGAGCCATACTTTTCTCCATTTAGACCTGCGATCCAACAGGCTGACGCTTTATCGACAAGCTGTTTTGTGCTCTTTCTATCATTTATACCCGACAAATCCTCTTCCGCCAAGTCCCTCGCCACAGCTCAAGGAAAAGCGTCCCGCAAGAAACCGGACTTGACCTGCGCCGTTTTAATGCCAAAGTTTCATCTAACAGGACATTGAAAAACCTCAGGCTGAGCAAAAATGTCCAGATGGAAGGCGCCGGCAATCCTGCAGAAAAAGGCGTATGTGGGTTATGCGTCGTTGAGGCAGGATAACGGTAACGCCGCAGATGGGCGTTTTTCACCAGCCTGATAAGGACAACAGTTTTTCCAAGGAGTGAACCATGAGTAAAGCGATTCGCATCCATAAAACCGGCGGTGCCGAGGTGCTGCGCTGGGAAGACGTCAATGTCGGCCAACCCGGCCCAGGCGAAATCAAGCTACGCCAGACCGCTGTTGGACTGAATTTCATCGATATTTATCACCGCACCGGGCTCTATCCCCTGCCGAATTTGCCCGCCGTACTGGGATTGGAAGGAGCCGGAGTGATTACCGAGATCGGCACTGGCGTCAGCGACTTCAAGGTCGGCGACCGGGTGGCCTATGCCAGTCCACCGGCCGGAGCCTATGCCGAAGAGCGCCTGATACCGGCGCAGCGGGTGGTCAAGCTGCCCGACAGCATCAGCGATATCCACGCAGCGGGAATGATGCTGCAGGGGATGACGGCACGCTATCTGCTGCATGGCTGCTTTCAGGTCAAAGCCGGGGACACCATCCTCATCCATGCGGCGGCCGGCGGGGTCGGCCTGATCGTCTGCCAATGGGCCAAGCACCTTGGGGCGACGGTCATCGGCACTGTCGGCAGCACCACCAAAGCCGAGCTGGCCCTGGCCCACGGTTGCGACCACGCCATCCGCTACGGCCAGGAAGACCTGGTGCAGCGGGTGAAGGAACTGACCGGAGGCAAGGGGGTCGACGTGGTCTACGATTCGGTGGGCAAGGACACCTTTATGGCCTCGCTGGACTGCCTGCGACCGCGGGGCATGCTGGTCAGCTTCGGCCAGGCCAGTGGTCCGGTGCCCCCCTTCGAGCCGTCGCTGCTCAATGTCAAAGGGTCGTTGTTTTTGACCCGGCCGTCCCTCATGCATTACACGGCCGAGCGGGAGGAGCTGCTTGCCTGCGCTGCGGACTTGTTCAGCGTCGTACAATCCGGCGCGGTCAAGATCGAAATCAACCAGACCTTTCCGTTACGGGAAGCGGCTGAGGCGCAGCGGGCACTGGAAGAACGGCGTACCACCGGGACCACCGTGCTGCTCCCCTGATGGATCGGACAATCAGGCTGCGCCCAAACGCTCGGCCAGCTGCGGCGGCAACTTGGGACGGCCGCGCTGGTTGAGGGCGGTCCCGATGATTTTCCCCTGCAGGATCAACTCATCATCCGGCAGCCGATAGATGTCCTGCAGAAAGGCAAAACGCAGCGGAGAAATTCGCTCGACCCGGGTGTTGACCCAGAAAGACTCGCCGCTGGACAAAGGTTTTTTATAGTCGAGCTCGGCCCGCACCACCACCAGATTGATCTGCTGGCGGGCCAGCTCGGCAAAATCCAGCCCCAGCGATTTGATGAATTCGTGGCGCGCATGTTCCAGATAATTTTGGTACACGGCGTTGTTGACGACTCCCTGCAGGTCACATTCATAATCCCGCACCAGAAACTCCAGACGAAATCCTGGCTCAACCATAGTCCCTCCTCATAAGACGTCGACAATCGATCTTTAGAAGCTGTTTATTTAGACCGTTATGCCTGGAAAGGCAAGGCCAAAGAAGCCCGGCGACAGCAAACAAGTCCCCTTTACACGGACCGGAGGTTGGGTTAAGATACCCCCCGACCAAAGGCCAGTAGCTCTAATGGCTAGAGCACCGGTCTCCAAAACCGGGTGTTGGGGGTTCGAGTCCCTCCTGGCCTGCCAGCGGTTTCCCAGGGAGCGAAATTTCGCTCCCTGGTTCTTTTTCACCCCCACGTCAACCTGTTACGACCTCTTTTGCCATTGAAAAATCCTTTTCGATCAACGAAGATGGATGGATTTAACCCTTTCTGCCGACCGTCAAAGGAGACGCACGATGAGCAAACCGACCGGTGAAGAGACCCCGTTGGCCTGTACCCGTTGCAGCGCCGTTTGGCAACACCAGGGCACGACCAACTGCTGGGCCGCCCCAGACAACCGACCGGGCCAACCAGCCTACTGCCCGTCGGAAAGGGAACAGGAGATCATTGAGGATTCGTTCCAGAAATACACCGGCGACTCTTCGGACGCCAAGCTCGCCAAAGTCGCTGCCGTAGTGGAAGGATTATGCTATCAGCCGGTCCCCGGTTCCGATGCGGTCAATGCCCGCTGGACCCGGGTCGAAGATACTTTGGCCCTGGCTAAACTGATGGGCTGGAAACGCATCGGTATCGCCACCTGCATCGGCCTGCTGGATGAGAGCAAACGCTTGACCGACATCCTCGCTGCCCAAGGATTTGAACCACTGGCGGTCTGCTGTAAAGCCGGCAGCATCGACAAACTTAAACTCGAGATCAAGGAATCGGACAAAGTCCGGCCCGGCACCTTCGAGCCGGCCTGCAACCCCATTGCCCAGGCCCGCTTGCTCAATCAGGCCGGTGCCGACATGAACATCATCGTCGGCCTCTGCGTGGGGCACGACATGCTGTTCAACAAATACAGCGAAGCACCGACAACCACCCTGGTGGTCAAGGACCGGGTCACCGGGCATAATCCGGCCGCAGTCCTTTACGGCCAGAATTTCTATTATAAGCGGCTGCAGAAGCAGCCGGTTCTCAGCGAAGCTCAAATCAAGGAACACAGCTCATGAAAAAACAGCAGACCCTCCCCCTGGTGAATCGCCAGGTAGCCATTCTCCGTCCGAAAAAACCGTTCATCGACTGGGCCAACAGCTGCAGTGAAGAAGGGGCCGGCTTCCTGTCCCTGGACCAGATCCGCAGCAATGCCAGCGCTGTTCTCATCCCGGACTTCGATTTCCGCGAAGATGCCGAAGAATTCATCGACGCCAATTTTGAAGAATTGTTTCTGCAGGAGCTGCAGGGTTGGTCCACCGACCCGAAAGACTGGCCGCAGGACATGTGTGAAGAAATGTTCCACGCCTGGTTCGATGTGGAAATCCATGAAATGGTGTTCGATCTCGGTGAAGACCCGATCGACGCAGACGAGTAACCCATAGCAGCTCTTGACATTTTGCCTGGCAATTATTTATAAAACAGCAACCCGGATTTGAGTTCCGGCTGTATTCGTATTATTTCAGGAGAGAACCGCCATGCCCATGTCGCAAGCCTTCAAAGATCGTCTCTTTCCCAAACTGAAAGAGATCGCCGCCCATTACGGCACCCCGTTTCACATTTATGACGAGGCCGGTATCCGCGCCACCGGCGAACAGCTCAAACAGGCGTTTTCCGGTATCGAGGGGTTCCGTGAATACTTCGCGGTCAAGGCTCTGCCGAACAAACGCATCATGCAGCTCATGAAAGAAATGGGGTTCGGTTTCGACTGCAGCTCCATTCCGGAATTGATCATGAGTCGCGAACTTGGTGCCCGCGCCGAGGACATCATGTTCACCTCCAACAACACCAGCCAGGAAGAATTTGTCTTTGCTGAGCAGGACGGCGGCTGTGTCCTTAACCTGGACGATATCTCTCTGATTCCCAAGGTTCCCAACTTTCCGGAACTGATCTGTTTCCGCTACAACCCGGGACCGCGCCGCACCGGCAACATCATCATCGGCAACCCGGTCGAAGCCAAATACGGCGTCACCCACGAGCAGGTGGTGGACGCTTACCGCATGGCCCGGGATCGCGGCGCCAAGCGCTTCGGCCTGCATACCATGGTCGCTTCCAACGAACTCGACTACACCTACATGGTGGAAACGGCCCGCATGGTTCTGGACATCTCCGCCCTGGTGGAGAAGGAACTCGGCATCCGCTTCGAATTCGTCAACATCGGCGGCGGCTTCGGCATCCCCTACCGCCCCGAGCAGCAGCCGCTCAATATCCCGGCCATGGCTGAGGAGATCACCGCCATGTTCCGGGAGTTCAAGACCAAACACGGCTACATGCCGAAGATGTACATGGAAAGCGGCCGTTTCATGACCGGTCCGCACGGCTGCCTGGTGACCACCGCCATCAACCACAAGGACACCTACCGCAAATACATCGGCCTTGACGCCTGCATGTCGTCTCTGATGCGGCCGGCTCTGTACGACGCCTATCACCACATTGATGTGCTCGGTAAGGAGAACGTGGCCCGCAGCGAAGTGTACGACGTGGTCGGGTCCCTGTGCGAAAACAACGACAAGTTCGCCGTGCAGCGCCAGCTTCCCCCGATCAGCGAAGGCGATATCGTGGTCATCCACGACTCCGGCGCTCATGGGCACGCCATGGGATTCCAGTATAATGGCCGCTTGCGTCCCCAGGAGCTGCTGCTGCGCACTGACGGCAGCGTGGAACTGATCCGTCGCGCCGAGACGGCGCAGGATTACTTTGCCACCCAGAGCTTCAGTGCCAACGTCTTCAAACCCTGATAGGCGACTGGCAAACGGTACTCTGATACGCACCGAAAAACAAAAAGGCTGCCCTGATCGGGCAGCCTTTTTGCGTCGTCATCCAATAACGGCGGATAAACTTACTGCATCAGCTTTAACAATTCCTTGTCCATTTCGGTGATTTTCACCCCATGATCGTTGGCCAATCCACCCCAGGTCAACTGACCGGCCCGCACTGCAGCCAGAAGCTCTGCAGCAGGTTGTTTGAGCTTGCGGGAGAAGAATGACGCTAGGATCACCTCCTGGTTGGTTGCGCCGGTGCTGCGCAACGTGTCCAGCGTATCGGATCGCCCGCCCAGAAAACGGCACAAGGCCTCGTCCACCACAGCAGAGGCCAAAGATTCAACACCACTCCCCTTTTCTAAGGCTTTACGGAAACCGGGATCCAGGCTTTTCTCATCGATACCGGCCTTGCTTATGACGCCATTCCAACTTTTTTCCATGCCACGGGCATTAAGGAGTGAGGCGGGTTCGATGCCGGTCTTCTTCCACAGATAATAGGCGACCCACAGGTCCTCGCCGGAGACTCCCGACATGCGCTCCTTGACCACTTTGAACTTTTCGACCTGAAACACCGTGGCCATAAAAGAATTCTGGCTGGTGGCCAACAGGTACGGCTCAACCTTGCGCGGATATTCCGGGTCGAAATTGCGATCCTTGAAGCAGTGACAGTTGACGGTCGGTTCGGCCCATGTCGGAACAGCCGACACCAAGATCAGCAGCAGTATCCAGAAGCAAACGATTCGCACAGGTCACCTCACGGGAAAAGGGATACAAACAGAATTCGATGCTGCCAGAATACTCCTCTCTCTCCCGCGAGGAATTGACGCAGGTCAAATGGACACACAAAACACCTTATTCCCCCAGGGAATACAGGATGAAATGACGGAGGAACTCGACCAAGGCCTCGCCGTAGATATCGTTGTGATCATGGATAATCTTCTTATCCACGTAAATCACCGGGTAGGGATTGAGCGGCGCAGCAGTGCCGAGGGGCTCCAACACGGAGCCAGGGAACGGGATGTCCCCGCCACTGGCCCACTGGTCCGGCATCATTTGCAGTTCAGCACGAATGTCAGCCTTCATTGCCGGCATTTCCGCCATGGGCGAAGCTTTCAGAAAATGAGTATGGTACGGTTTATAGTGACCGACGGCGGTACGGTTGGCATCTTCTTCATCGCCCCGCTCCAACTCCCAAAAGGTTGAAAAAGCTCGCCCCAATGGGAAGGCGTACTTGGTCGCCTTGTCTGCCTCGGACGTCATAATAGCCAGGATCGGCCGCTGACCGGGGAAATAGGTTTTGCGATCAGACGCCATGTCATGCAGCGGGCTGAAACGCAGAGCCTCGAAGGCCGGATTGATGAGGACCACCAGATCGCCGAAACCTGCAGGATTATCGGCGACTCCCTTGATATCGACAAAACGCTCCATAAGAATCTGACCGAGGGCCGAATAGACCACAGCGCCACCAAAGCTGTGACCGACAATCACCAACCGGGTGCGACCCTGTCCCGGCCCCCCAGCCATCCGCTGGTCTACCGCGCGCACACTGTCCAGCCGGGTCAGGACCTCGGCCACACCGCCGTGCCCCACTTTATGGGCCGTGTTCTTACGATCCCAGAAGGTCAGATTGGCGAGCGGACCGAGCCCCAGTGATTTGCCGCGCCAGCCCAGATACACACCAACCACCAGCCTGGCCTTGCCCGGCGGCGCCAGTTCCTGTTCCGTCAGGCTCAGCCGATGCAGAATCTTGCGAAACTGGGCCACATTGTCATCCCCCTCGGCCGCGTTGTGCTTCCAACCGTGGACGAACACCAGCATGAGAAAATCCTGGCTCGAGCTGCGCTCCGACAATTCATTGATCACCGCATTCATCTGGCCGCGGTCAAACAGCTGGCCCTGGTCGTCAAACTCGACAAAGCCCAATAAATAATCGACCCGGTTGCCCTCGTTCGGGTCCAACACTTCCTGTAACGAACTGGTCCGACATTCGGCAATGGCGTCAGCGCTGCGGCAGAGATCGAAGTCGGTCCGATACGCCACATTCCGCGTGCAGCCCCCCAGCCAAACCATTACCACCAGCATCAGAATTCCATTCAAAATCATTCTCTTTTTCATTTGCGCCTCCCTTTATAAACGTTCCCTCCAAGCCGTCCCTTAAACGATTAACAAACTCTTACCACAAAACCAGTAAAGATTCGCCACCGACAACCGATACGACACTTAAAACTGTGTCAACGCACAACTAAATGCCAAAGGAGAAGAGCCATGAACGTTGACAAGGTCAGCTCGGTGATGCACCAGTATCACCATCGACATGTGGAACGCAAAACCGAACGGCAACAAGGAGATGAGGCCGAAGCTGCCGTTCAATCCGCCACAGCCAGTGAAAAAGGCGAAAAACAGCAAGGGGTACTGCGGCTGCTGGAAGAGGGACATTTCAAAGGGGTGGCAGAGCTGCGGTTGCGTATCCGTTTCCACGAGGAACTGCAAAACCGCCAGCAGACCCGCACGGCCAATGCCCTGGAGGACAGTTTTGGCGAAATCAAGGATATTCTGGAAAACGGGGTGGAAAGCCTGACTGCCGGCCTGGCCGACAACGAGGAGACTGCGGCGGGGATCAAACAGGCAGGCGAGGATCTTTTCGCCGCCCTGCAGCAGACCCGGGAGGAGTATCTGAAAAATGACGCTGCCACGCCGGAAGAACTGGCCAACGCGTTGGGTGAACAGCTCGCCTCTTTCGTTTCCAGGGTCAACAGCCTGCTGACACCACAGAGCGAGGAAGAGATTGCGGCAGACATCCCTTCACCCGATGGGGCTACAGCAGCTGACGAGGTGGTCGCTCAGCCTCAAGACCCCACTCCCCAGGTTGAAGCGCTTGCCGAATCAACTCCGGAAGAGACCACGAGCGTCGCTGCAGAGACGGAAAGCGACAGCGTCGTGACAACCTCTGACAGTGACCCGGTCGCCGACATGCAGCAGGCATTGCTCGCCGAAGTCGATCGCCTGGTGCAAAACCTTCAAACTGTGGCGCTCCCGCCGTTGTCAGAGCCACACGGACATGGCCGTGCCTATGCAAAATTTCTCGAAATTTATGAACAATTGCAGAATCCTCCCGTAACGGAGGTTAGCTCTGAACCTGTAGCAGCCGTCGACCAGAATGTTTAATGCGCAAGCTTGGCGGCGATTTTGATGGACCGTCGCAATCGGCGGTCCATTTTCAATGAACCTGGCGCAGATATTGCTAAAAATCAGGGACTATCCTTTTTCCTGGAGGGTTCATGGAACAACCGAAACGGGTGCTGCTGGTCGACGATGTTCGGGTTTTTCTGGAACTGGAAAAATCGTTTTTCAACCGGGAACACTTCATCATTGATGTTGCCGGCCACGGCTTAGAGGCATTGAAGTTAATGCGTCTCCATCTCCCCGACCTGGTTCTGATGGACATGCACATGCCGGTCATGGATGGTGCCGAGTGCTGCCGTCAGATCAAAAACGATCCCGAGTTACGCAGCATCCCGGTGGTCCTCATCAGCAACAGCGATCATCCCGATGAGCTCAAGGTCTGCCATCATGCCGGCTGTGACGCGGTGATCTGTAAACCCCTCAATCGGGAGAATCTGGTCGATACCGCTCGACGCTTCCTGGCCATCCCTCATCGTATCGCCCCACGGGTTCCGACCCGCTTGTCAGTTCGTTACGGTTTGGAAAACAGCGAAACGCTCAGCGACTTCAGCGTCAACCTGAGCGCTGGCGGAATTTTTTTGGAAACCAGCGAAACGCTTCCCACGGAAACCATCGTCACCATCGAGTTCCAGGTTCCTGGTGATTATGCCGCGGTGAGTTGCAAGGGACGAGTGGCTTGGATCAATGCCCACGCCAGCAAGATCAAACCCGATTTCCCAGCCGGTATCGGACTGCAATTTTTCGATCTTGCCGGCCCTGACGCGGAACGGTTGCGCGACTTTGTCCGCCAGGAATGCCTGCACCAGAATCCATCCTGAGGCATTAAGACCTGTGGTCGATTAGTACGGAATCGATTATAATTCTTTGAGTTCGGACCCTCGCCCCTCGGACTTGAGATGATCCTCTGTTGGCCCCCGGCCGACTCAACCGCCCACAAAAGATTCCGGATATGCTGAAACGCCTGTCATTGTTGTTAATGGCCGCCTTGCTGGTCTTGCCTTTGGCTGCCACTCCAGCGCACGCTGCACCGACCGCTCAAAGCATGGCAACCTTTGCCGGCGGATCCTTTTGGTGCATGGAACCCCCCTTTGACGACCTGCCCGGAGTCTACGAAACGATTGTCGGGTATACCGGGGGCACCAGTAAAAATCCGACCTACAGCCTTGTTTCCAACGGCAAGACCGACCACGTCGAAGCGGTACAGGTCCTTTTTGACCCTCAACGCATCACCTACCAGGATCTGCTAAAAATCTTCTGGCAAAATATCGATCCCACCAGCCTCAATCGTCAGTTCAGCGATATTGGCCCGCAGTACCGAACCGTCATTTTCTACCACAATGCGGAACAGAAACGTCTGGCTGACGAATCAAAACGCAAGCTGATCGAATCCGGAACTTTTAGTAAGCCCCTGGTGACGCAGATCCTTCCGGCCGGAACCTTTTACCGGGCCGAGGAAGACCATCAGGACTATTATCGGAAACACCCTCTCCATTACCAGTTCTATCGTTTTGGCTGTGGACGTGACCAATTCCTAGAGAAAGTCTGGGGAACCAAGGAATAGGTTCCAACTCCCCAGGCCCTGCTTGGCCTTTCCTGCCGGGTTACCGTCTCTCCCCTGTTTTGATTTAGCCTTGCCTCATTACAAACAAAAATTATAGTTTGGGACAGGGTTTCATCGTCACACTCCCACAAGCTACCTACTGTGTAAAGGAGATCAGCCATGGACGAAAAAATCCGCGCCGGCATTTATCGGGCGGTTGAGAAGGAACCTTTGGCCCAGACCCTTGGGATGAAACTGGTTGATCTGAGTGCAGGCTTTTCCGCGGTCGAAATGGACTACCGCCCCGAAATGATGAATAACATGTTCGGTCGTGCTCATGGTGGAGCCATTTTCTCCCTGATTGACGAGGCATTTGAAACCGTTTGTCAGACAACGGGAATCATTACCGTTGCATTGAACGTCAGTGTCAGCTACCTGGCCTCACCGGAGCCTGGCAGCCGCCTGCGAGCCGAAGCTCGGGAGATTAACCTGTCCCGGAAAACCGCAACCTACAACATCACCGTCAAAACTCAGGACGGGACACTCATCGCCAGTGCCCAGGCGTTGGCTTATCGCACCGGCAAACCTTTGCCGTTTCCGGATGACGTCATGGAGGACTGAGACATGCCACGCTCGTTTCAACAGATCGCATTGATCACCGGCGGAGCGCAGGGAATCGGCAAAGGGATCGCTCGTCATTTCCTCCTCCAGGGGATGGCCGTCGTCATCGCGGATTGCGATATCGAAGCGGGAGAGGCCTGCCTGAGCGAATTGGAATCCCTAGGTCGACTCGATTTCATCGTCACAGACGTCTGTCAGGAATCTTCGGTGCAGGATTGTCTGAAAACCATCCACGAACGCTATGGTCGACTTAATGCGCTAATCAATAATGCGGGAATTTCTCGAGCCCACACAGCCCCGATAGAAGAACTCAGCCTGGATGCCTGGCAACGCGTTATGCAGACCAATTTGACCGGCTCCTTCCTGATGGCGAAGTACGCTATCCCCTTATTACGCGCCAGCTGTGGTGCCATTATCAACGTTGCCTCAACCCGTGCCCTGCAATCCGAACCCCATAGTGAAGCCTATGCGGCCACCAAAGGAGGACTGGTGTCTCTGACCCATGCCCTGGCCATCAGTCTGCATGGGGAGGTTCGGGTCAACTGCATCAGTCCCGGCTGGATCGAGGTGCGCGATTGGCAAAAACCGTCGCGTCGCCAGCCCCCGGATCTGACTCCGGAAGATCACGCGCAACACCCGGCTGGCCGGGTCGGCCGGCCGGAGGATGTAGCCGAGTTGGCCTTTTTTCTGATCTCACCAGGCGCTGAATTTATTTCCGGACAAAACATCATCTGTGACGGCGGTATGACGCGCAAGATGATCTACCAGGAGCCATCGCCTCCTGACACGTCCCAAAATCATGAATAAAGGCTTTTCACCAGAAGACAAATCCCCCTGGGAACCCCGCACACTGATCAAGTACGCCCTACTGCAGATCCCCGCGTTAGGCCTGCTGGCCGCAGGGTTTCTGTTGCTTCAGACCTGGCTCGAATTTTCCACCCACTACGTCTGGCTTGGGCTCGGCCTATGGGCGGCCAAAGACATTGCTCTGTATCCGCTCGTTTGGAGAGCTTACGTCCACTTCGCCCCGACGCCGGCCATGAATATGGTAGGCAAAATAGGGATTGCGAAGGAACAGCTGGCACCCAGAGGATACCTGGAAATACAGGGAGAACTTTGGCGAGGTCGTCTGTTTAATGACCAAGAAAGCCTGGACAAAGGTGAGCGAGTGCAGATCGTTTCAGTCGAAGGGCTGGAACTGGTTGTGAGGAAATACATAGAAGAGCCCCCGCGATAAAATGCCTCGGGAAAAGCGCGGGGGTTCGGAAACCCTCAGCTCAACCCCTCGCAATCGACGGAAAAGGCGAAGTTGGGTTCGGAGAGTTCCTGCTCAAATCCTTCGAATTGCGGAAGGTTGCAGAGGTTCACCGGCGGAGTCGGCCCATAGACCCTTTCTTTGACATGCAACGCCGTAGCCACTCCCTGGATAATCAGGGTATCGACACAAGTCGTCATCCTTGCCTCACGACATTCCGCCTGAAAACACGTCCCTTTAAGCAAAGGGACTCCGGTCTGACTGCCAACATACCAGTCCGCGGAGGATGCGAGCAGAAGATCAAAGTTCTGCTCTACCATGCTGCGCTGAAAGGTCGACGTTTGGGAAAAGGTTTTTCCGACCAGACTCAGTCCGAAAGTGTTCAGGGACGAGATCGTTTCACGATCAATAAGGCGACTGGCAATGGCCAAGGAAAGCTGAGACGGTTCGCCACAGACCATTCCCCACCAGCGTACCGGGAAGGCGCGTGGGGTCTGCGGATCAATCCAACAGGTCAAGATGGCGGCCGGCAGTGAAAAATAGAAGTTTGCAGGGCATGCGGACGCAGCAATCATGAGCAAGGCTCCAATGGTATTAAGGTATTTACAATTAAACCATGAACCAATTTTTTCTCAAGTGTGGACAATTTAATTCTTGACAAAACACATCGTATTTAAAGATAATCCTAAAGACACATAATTGGAGGGAAACCCTATGAAGTTTTCGACAAAAAGCCGTTATGGATTGCGGGCCCTATTTGACATGGCCTATCATTCGGGAACTCTGCCTGCCCAGATTAAAGACATCTCGCGGCGGCAGAATATTTCTCCCCGCTATTTGGAACAAATTTTTCAGGATCTTAAAAAAGCCGGCCTGCTGAAAAGTAAGCGTGGGCCCCAAGGTGGGTATTACCTCTCCCGAAAGCCCCAGGATATCACCCTTGGTGAAATTATTGAGGCCACCGAGGGCGAAGTCGCTCTGGTCGCCTGCACCAAGGAGAATCCGGACTGCAAACAGCGCTGTGAATTCGATAAAAATTGCGTAACTCAAAAAGTCTGGATGGAAGCCAACAACCGCCTGAACGAGTATTTCAACTCTT
>ENA-ORXD01000744-ORXD01000744.1-sediment-metagenome-genome-assembly--contig:-NODE-744-length-35547-cov-8.198308_pt1 | contig 35547 bp, 44 predicted proteins | sample MGYA00237862_ERZ511471 | MGnify/ENA metagenome assembly ERZ511471 | reverse complement strand
CCTGTACACTCCATCTCTCTTCTCTAAAATAAGGTTTCTCTTTCCGCAGTGCAGAAAGCGCCCATAAATTTTGCCGAAGGGTACTCGTGGGTTGTGGCGACAACGACCACTCCGTCGCCGATCTCTTTTGCGATGATGACAGCTTCGCCCTCGACGGTTTCGGCAACCGTCTCGCCGCCATGGACGGGAAAGACACCGTCGGTCTCGATGGCCCCGGCGTCGTAGCCGTCGATAAGAGAGGCATACGGCGTGCTGCCGGGAAAACAGAGTGCTCTTTCCCTGTACTCATGCCTGTACTCCACCGGGAACGGCAGCCAGTCATACGCGCCGGGCCGGACGTCCGCGGCACCGAAGACGAGGAGGTGCCCGCCGTTCTGGACGAATTTATTTATCCTGGGGGCCGCCGCCCGGAGACCCGGGAGAAGGCGGCAGTAGCGCGGGTTTGCAAAACCCGTCGGCACGACCAGAGCCACATAATTCCCCCGATAAAAAGGAGAGGCGATCAGATGCTGATTGACATTGTCGCAGGATATCCCGCAGCACTCGTTCACAAACCGGTTGAACGTTCCGGCTTCGTCCCACAGGATCGCGGCCTTTGCGATCATCCCTTGATCACCCCGATCGGGTGGAGGCGTACCACCGGCAGGGAGAGGCCGGCACGCCGCACCACGTCCACCACTTTGTCGCTCTCCTTATACGCGTCAGGAGCCTCTTCCGCGATCGATGCGTCGCTTGTCGCCCGGACGATAATTCCCCGTTTCAACAGGTCTTTCCGGACTTCACTCCCTGCTGTCGCCTTCTTCGCCTTCGTCCGGCTCATTACCCGGCCCGCCCCATGGCAGGTGCTCCCGAAGGTCTTTTCCATGGCGGTCTTTGTCCCATGGAGGACATAGGACGAACTCCCCATGCTCCCCGGGATGATGACCGGCTGCCCGACAGATCGGTAGTCCTGCGGGACTTCCGGGCAGCCGGGCCCGAACGCCCGTGTCGCCCCTTTCCTGTGGACGCAGAGCATCTGGCGCCCCTTCTCGGTGGCGTGCGTCTCCATTTTGGCCACGTTGTGGGCGACGTCGTACACCAGCGGCATCTCCTCATGGGCGATCCCGTACATCCGGTTCAGCAATGTCCTGACCTGATGAGTGATCACCTGCCTGTTTACCCATGCATAGTTTGCCGCCGCTGCCATGGCCCCGAAGTACGCTTCCCCCTCAGGTGAATGTACAGGGGCGCAGGCGAGTTGCCGGTCAGGAATCTCGATACCATATCGCCGTGTGGCCGACTCAAGCGTTCGGAGGTGGTCGGTGCAGACCTGGTGCCCGAGACCGCGTGAACCGCAGTGGACCATGAAGCAGACCTGGCCAGGACTCAGGCCGAAGGTCTTCGCTGCTTCGTTGTCAAAGACCGCATCCACCACCTGGATTTCAAGGAAGTGATTGCCCGAACCGAGTGTACCGGCCTGGGGCATCCCTCGCTGGCAGGCTTTTTTCGATACCGGCACGACATTTGCGTCCGGCATCTTCCCTCCCTCTTCGCAGTGGGCAGCGTCCCTTTCAGTGCCGTAACCTGCGGCGATCGCCCAGTCGACACCCTCGACCATGATTTCCTCGAGATCACGCTGAGATATGCGCATCTCGCTCTCAGCGCCCACACCGGTCGGCACGGTGGTAAAGAGGGCTTCGATCAGGGCACGGGGATTTTTTATGTCGTCAGGCGTCAGCGGGGTTGCGATCAGTCGCACACCGCAGTTGATATCATAGCCGACTCCCCCAGGCGATATAACCCCTGTATCCTGCTCAAATGCCGCAACCCCCCCGATAGGAAACCCGTACCCCGAATGGATGTCGGGCATGGCGAGGGAGTATCGCACGATCCCGGGAAGAACCGCCACATTTGCCAGCTGCTGGACGGCCCCGGCCTCAAGGGTCTCGGAAAGGTCTTCCGAGAGAAAAAAACGGCCCGGAACCCGCATGCCTGGAACGTACCCGATCGGTACTTCCCACTCAACCTCATCGATCCTCTCAATCCCCGCAAGCATCTGAACACCTCACACATCAAAGAGTATCTCACTACAAAACTCTTCCCCGTCCCGGAAGATCCTGAGCCCGGAGTAGGAAACTCCCTTGATTTCCATACCTCCACGGTGCCGTTCCGGGCTGAAAGGCTCGCCATATGCCACAGCCTCAAGGTTCGTCCCTGTCACCGTGACGTCAAACGATGAGAAAACCACCCGATCGACCTCCGCTATAAAGAGCAGTTCCGAAAGAAAGTCGACCATCAACCCGGAGAAGTCAGGGGCGCTCACCGAGATCCGGCGCTCGATCCCACCCTCCCCGCAAGCGACGTACATGATGGAAAACATCGCTCGGGCCGCCTCCGCAAAGAGAGCGTCGCAGGAGTCGGCCGTGACGCGCACGCGGACATCGGCCTGATGGGGCAGTTCTTCAAACGGCATGGTCAGTCGTGCTCGTAAAACGGAATAAGTTCCATGTCAATCGTATCGAGATACGGCGCCTGATACATTGAGACATATATCCGGTGGCTGCCGGCCCTGACCTGAACATCGGTATTTTTCGGTGGTTTCACCGAGACGGGCAGGAGAATCGGGCCCCCGCAGGACGTGGAAACCCTGAAATCCGAGTCCTTTTTTTCGATATATGTGATAACATCGTCTGAAACTGTGATCATCTCAGAAGAGAAATCCCTCCGGGTCCTTATCATCCTTTATACGTGGACGTCGGAAAAGGTAAAATTGTTCTGATCGTCAGGTCAGCCGCACTCAAGAAGACGGGCGACCATGCATACATACTCTTCTTTGATCTGATAGACGGCATTTGATCCGTCCATATCCCTCTTCACATGCAGGATGCCCATCCGTGAAGCGATAATACCAACCATTGAGGCCACAGAGTGGTAACTTATCGCAAAGGTCTCGGAAAGCCGGGTATAGAGTTCAGGTATCGTCGCTGACTTTATCCTGACAAAGAATGCAAGCACCTCGTGGCGAATACCCGTGCTGTCCCGGGAGAGGTATTTCTTGAGGCGGGCCTCAATCTCCTTCTTGAAATCGGCCGGGGACCGCATGACGGAATGTGGAATTGTACACTATAAATAAATTTCTATTTTATCTCAACTCATCCAGGCCCCAGAACATGAAACAGCCCCAAACCTGAATGATGCCGATCGGATCTTCGAGGTATTCCGGAGAATAACAGTGCAACGGACGTTATCCAAATATTTAATCCCCTGTGCGGCAGAGTAAGTAAATATGGGTTTTGCTACCTATGATGTCAATAAATACCCTCCGAAGCAAATGGTGGCGGTGCCTCTCATTGTGCTTCTGCTGGCCCTCGGCCTGCTCGTTATAAACTGGGCGGGCACCGGGATGCCGGTGACGCCGGGCATAGATTTTGCCGGCGGTACAGCGGTGACGATCATAACAGACGACAGCGTCGGAGAGTTAGAGAGTTACTTTTCCGGATTCCCCCTGGAAAACATTGGTGAAGGACTGAACGGTGGCAAATACATTAAATTCGGCCCGATGTCCGATGAACAGTACAGAGAACTCACCGGAAAGGTAACCGATCACTACCCTGAAGCGAAGATCGACCAGATCGGCGAGGCGTTCGGCGCCGCGCTGCAGCAGCAGGCACTCATCGCGCTCGTATTCTCGTTTATCGGGATGGCGCTGGTAGTATTCATCGCCTTCAGGACACTCGTACCATCCGCCGCAGTCGTGCTCTCGGCATTCTCAGATATCGCCATAACAGCAGCGGTCATGGATATCATCGGCATCCCGCTGACCCTCTCGACCACAGCTGCGCTCCTGATGCTCATCGGGTATTCGGTGGACAGCGACGTTCTCCTCACAAGCCGACTCCTCAAACGCCAGGGAAAGACCGAGGAGAAACTTGCAGGTGCCTACAGGACGGGGATCATCATGACGACCACGACCATCGCCGCCGTTGTTGCGATGTTCGTCGTCACAACCTTCGGCCAGGTCGAAGTGATCTCCCAGATCGCGGCGGTCCTCCTGATCGGCCTCTTTGTTGACCTGATGAACACCTGGATGCTCAACGCCGGCATACTCAAAAGTTATGTTATGAAACAGGGGAAACGCGCATGAGCAACGATACACTCAGAAAACTGTTTGGCGACTGGCGTGTCCTCCTCCTCGTCGTCCTCGTCGTCGGCTCCATTATTGCCATCGGACCTCACTTCGAGGACGGAAAGTTCACGACCAACCTCCAGTACGGCCTCGACCTCCAGGAAGGCTCATGGCTCCAGATGGAGTTCCAGGCAGAGGTGCTCACGGTCCAGACTGACGTGCCCATCGATCAGCTGGCGGAGAACCTCAGCAGGGATCTCGACACAGAAGTCATCGCTATCGCAGCCGATCAGATCGAGATCAGAAAAAAATTCTCTCAGGATGAACTCCAGCCGATCCTCCTCAAAGAGGGCGCAAAAATTGTCACCTACAACCCCGGCGTATCCAAGGAAACCGCCGAGGATGTAAAAAGGATCCTTGAAGACAAGGTCAACAGCCTGGGCACCAAGGATGCACGGGTGAACATCCTGACCGGCCTCAACGGCATCACACGCTACGTACGCGTCGAACTTGCGGGCGTCGACATGAAGACGGCGAACGAGGTCGTCGGTCAGCAGGGCAAGTTCGAGATCAGGGTCCAGACCGCAGGCAACGAGAGCGAGCATGTGCTGTTCGGTGACGCCGTCACCAGTGTCGGCCTCCCCGAGAAAGATCCTCAAACCGGCAGTTGGGGTGTCGCGTTCACCCTCAGCGAGGCAGGAGCAGTAGCGTTCAGGGAGGCGGCGATCTCCTCCAATGCCGTCAACGATCCTGAAAACCATGAGTTGATCATGTACCTGGACAACAAGACGGTCTACTCGGCACCGCTCTCGTCCGATCTCGCCGCGAAACTGAAGGTGGAAACGGTCCGCCAGCTCAGCGCCTCCACCGGCACCGGTAATGCGGGCATGCAGGACGCCCAGAACCTTGAGATCCACCTGCGTGCCGGCGCACTGCCGGTGGGTGTGACGGTTGCAGGTTCGGGTTCGGTCTCGGCCACCCTCGGCGACTATTTCAAGGTTGTCGCCTTTGCCGCGGCGCTCCTCGCCCTTATCACCGTCGGTGTTGTGGTCTACTTCAGATACCGCGAGCCGAGCATTGTGCTCCCGATGATCGCAATCAACCTCTCCGAGATCATCATCCTGCTCGGGCTTGCCCGCTTCATCCAGCAGCTGGACCTCGCCTCGATCGCCGGTATCATCGCCGTGATGGGTACTGGCATCGACCAGCTGGTCGTGATCACCGACGAGGTGCTCCATGAGGGGCGGGTGCCGTCACCGAGCGTCTATCTGAAAAGACTGGCGCGTGCCCTCGGCATTATCGTCGTGGCCGCATCGACCACGTTCATCGCCATGCTCCCGCTCGCCCTGATGGATCTCTCGACCCTGCGGGGCTTTGCGATCATCACGATCCTCGGCGTGCTCATCGGCGTGCTGGTGACGCGGCCGGCATACGGGAAGATCATCATGGCGATCCTCTCGAAGTAGACCGGATACCTTTATTTCCTCTTTTTTCCCACCCGACAGATCATGGGAAGGCCGGTGCTCATCGACTTCTTTTCGGCGTGGTGCGAACCCTGCAAAAAACAGACTGCAATCGTCGACGAACTGGCGGTTCGCTTCGGGGATGCGGTTGAATTCAGGAAGGTCGATGTCGGTGAGAGGCGCGACCTCATTGCAGAATACCGTCTGGTGACCGTTCCGACGATTATCATTGAAAAGGACGGAAAGGTCGTGGAACGCTTTGAACGCCTCGCCGACACCGATACCCTCGAAACAATTTTAACCTCTCTGATCGATGATCATGCATAACCGAGGGAGAATATGAGCAAACCAGTACTGACGGACTTTTTTGCGACCTGGTGCGGGCCGTGCAAGATGCAGACGCCGATCCTCGAGGAACTCAAACAGAAACTCGGTGACAGCGTCGAGATCAGGAAAGTGGACGTGGACCAGAACATGGAAGCGGCGACGAAGTACGGCATCAGGGTAGTACCGACGCTTATTATAGAAAAAGACGGCGTTGTTATGCATAAACTTGAGGGCGTGACCCGTGCCGACACCCTCGAGCAGATTCTCAGGCCCCTGCTTGACGAGTAAGGGCCGGGCGGCAACGGCCGGAAACCCATTTTTTTTATGAGCCCGGAAGAGCGCATATCGGTGCTTCTGGATCTTCTTGAACGGCGGTACGGCAGGTTCGTCTGGTGGGACGCCCCAGCAGGCGAGGTGATCATCGGTGCGGTGCTCACACAGCAGACCCGCTGGGAGAATGTGGAGCGGGCCCTTGACAACCTCAGGAAGGATGGCATCTGCTCAACAGAAGAGATCGTGGCCACCGATGCCGCCGCAATCGAAAAAAATATCCGCCCTGCAGGATTTTATCGGGTGAAAACAAGGCGCCTGAAGGCGATCTGTCAGAAGGTGCAGGATGCCGGCGGTGTCGGGGCCCTCGCAGAGATGCCGACAGCAGACCTGCGTGCGGTGCTCCTTGGGGTCCATGGCGTCGGTGAGGAGACGGCGGACAGCATTCTCTGCTACGGATTTGGGCGGGCTTCTTTTGTGATCGATGCGTATACCAGACGCATCTGCGAATGCATGGGAATTTCGGGATCGTACCGGCAACTCAAAGACATATTCGAGCGTGTTCTGCCGGTGGACGCGACCGTCCATGCGCAGGCACACGGCTGGATCGTTGAGTATGCCAAGGAGTTTTGCGGGAAAAAGAGGTGCAATGAATGCAGGATAAGAATTTTGCAAGAATCGGTATGAGGCTCTTCACCGAAGGGCTTGTCGGTGGAAATTTCGGAAATATGAGCAGGAGAGAAGGGAACGGATTTGTGATCACAGGAACCGGGACATATCTCGACGACCCGGGCGACTTGGTCTTTGCACCTCTCGAAGGGCAGGCGCCGGCCGGAGCGTCGAGCGAGTACCGCGTGCACCAGGCGATCTATCGCCGTTCATCGCACAGGGCGATCGTTCATGCCCACCCCCCCCATGCAGTCGCAGCCTCCCTCGCCCTTGAACGGGTGGTCCCGCGCGACTCTGAAGGGGAGATGCTCTGCCCGGTGATCACGGTTGTAGGCGGTGCCCCCGGCACGCAGGAGCTGGCAGAAAACGTGGCGGCGGCGCTCGGTGAGGGCCATCTCGTGATCGCGCGCGGCCACGGCACTTTTGCTGCAGGAAAGAATCTGGAGGAGGCATACCTCTACACCTCCCTCGCCGAACACGCCTGCCGCGTGATCGCTTATTCCGGTTTTTTCGGCGGCTGCGCCCGCTGAATCTCCCGGATCACCTCGCGGTGAAAGGCGAGGAGCATGTCGCCGATCACCCCGAACATGAAGATCTCGATCCCGACCATGATCAGAAGGACGGTGAGGATGGTCAGGGGGATGTGCTCGATGTGGTTGAGCCACTCGATGAGCACGTAGACCGCCAGCGCTCCGCCGGCAAGAGTGAGACAGGCGCCGATCAGACCGAAATAAAAGAGCGGGTTGTTCATCTTTGCGAAACGATAGATCGCAGAAAGAATCCGCACGCCGTCCTGAAGAGGATTGAGTTTGGTCTGCGTGCCAGGCCGTTCCAGATATTTCACCGGGACGACAGCGATATGCTGGTTGAATTTCACTGCCTGCACCGCCATTTCGGTCTCGATCTCAAAACCGGCTTCCCGGAGGTTCATCTCCCTGAGAGACCTGAGGGTGAAGGCCCGGTAACCCGAGAGGATATCGCTGAGGTCCCGCCCGTGGGCGAGTCTGAAGAAGTAGTTGATCAGGTGGTTTCCGGTCAGGTTCAGGCGGGTGAAGGCGCGAGAGTCCGGAAAGGCCAGACGATCGCCGATGACGTGGTCGTAGCCTGAGAAGAGGGGGGCAAGCATTTTTTCGGCATCCTCAGGGAGATAGGTGCCGTCACCGTCGAGCATGAGCACATAGGGGAGATCGATGATATCGGCAGCTTCGATGATGGCGTTGCCCTTTCCCTTCCCGCCCTGAAGGCGGACTTCTGCCCCGGCTTTTTCCGCAAGCCCGGCCGTGCCGTCGGTGCTGTTGCCGTCCATCACCAGGATCCGGCCGTAGCCCAGCTCATGAAAGGCCTGGACAAGGCCCCCGATCGTCGGGGCCTCGTTCAGAGTAGGAATAAGAATGCACACCTGATCTTTTTCGATCTCCATTGAGGTATTATTAAAAAATCCATAATCATAAGTGCTTCCATGCATGTCGCAAAAAAGGGGCTGCGCGTGCTCGGGATCGCGGAGAGTTTCAGGGGTAAAGATCGATCGGTGCTCGCAGGCGTGGTGATGCGCAAGGACCTCCTGATTGACGGCGTCGGTGTGGGGGAGGTGACGATCGGCGGCATGGATGCAACGGAGGCGGTTGATCGACCTGTACCTGGCCCTCAAGAGGCGGGATGTCAACCTGATCATGCTCTCCGGCTGCATTATCGCCTGGTATAACATCATCGACCCGGCAGAGGTGCATGCGGTCACCGGGGTGCCGGTCGTCGTGGTGACCTACGAAGATTCTGAAGGGCTGGAAGAGGAGTTGAAGGCCCATTTTCCAGGTGACGAAGAGAGAGTCCTGGCCTACCGCCGCCTCGGAGAGCGCCTGCCGCTTCATCTTAAAAACGGATATGCCGCTTATATACGGGCTGTAGGGATAGACTTCGATACGGCGGGAAGAGTAGTCGACGCGTTCACCCTCGAGGGGAAGGTGCCCGAACCCCTGCGGGTGGCGCGCCTGACCGCCCGCGCCTTCATGCGATATACGTGTCGGCCGAAATGAGCCTGCCGTCGGTGTTCGAGTATATTTCGACACGCACCACGTTGCCTGGCCTGAAGGTGCCGTCGTTGAAGTCGATGGTGATCGAGCCGCCCGGGCACCAGTGACTGTCAGTGCCTTTCATGTACTGGACGCCGTAATGATGTGTCGGGATAAATTCATGCGCATCCAGGGTTGGAATTCTGACGAATAAGGGCTCGCCGTTTTTGAAGAATTGTGCGGAAAGATCGTGCTTGACATACCATGCCGTCCGGTCGGCGTTTTCCTCCGGGGATCTCTGATACAATCGCATGAGATCAGTGGGATCGCGGATGTCCAGAGACGCTGGCGTACGGTTGTACCGGAGCGTGACCCGGCTGTCGTATTTGAGAGTTTTTCCATCCTCGTCGAGATGGTTGATCGAGACAATCTCGAAGATGCAGGGGGCTCCTGTCATGTCGAGATCGAGGGACGGAAGGTAGAACATGAGAAGAACGAGAACCGCGAGGATCATCGCGATGGCGACGAGGAGCAGGTCCGCCTGCAGTGCGGACACCGCCTCGTCAGGAATGTCCAATCCCTTCATTGGCTGAGCATTATGATTCACACAATATAATTCTTTATATCGTGAACGGCACCGTTTAGATCGTCGAAAAATCAGGTTACGATCCTCTTTTCAAAGTGAATGAGGGAAATTTATATATACCTGAATTTATGAATACCGCCACTGGCCACCGGATAAAGAGGTGGTTCTGCGTGTTGGGGGACGTGCATGAGAAAAAGGTCGGTTCTAATCTTCGTCTTACTTATGGCATTCGCCGGATGTGCTGTCACGTCCGGCTGGGACGCTGCGCCGGCATGGACATATGCCACCGGCGGGGAAATTAAGACGGTTTCTATCTCGCCTGAAGGGTCATATCTGGCGGTCGGAACAACTTCTGAAGGTGCCCTCTACTTTTTTGCCAGAAACGGTTCTCTCCTCTGGCGTCATCCTACCGGCTGCTGCGTCTTCGGCTCGGCGGTATCAGGGGATGGCGAGTATGTTGTCGAAGGCTCTGAAAAAGTGCAGGTATTTACCAGAGAGGGAAAATTCGACTGGCAGTGGGACTCGGGATATTTTGCGTACAGCGTTGCCATAACACCGGACGGCAGGTACATCGCTGTGGGGAGCGACGATATGACCGTCGCCCTTCTCGAACGGGGCGTCGGCGAGGTCTGGAGATATACCGCTGAAGAGGACGTGGTGTGTGTGGATATATCGTCGGACGGCAGTTACATCGTTGCCGGGGCCGACGGCCAGGCATATCTCCTCGGTGAGGACGGCGCCCTTCTCTGGAAGAAGGATGTGGGAAAAGGGATCCAATCCGTTTCCATATCTGCCGACGGTTCGTATATCGCTGCAGGCACCCTTGACTACCGCGTTCACCTGCTCACCTCGGACGGCGAGATCCTGTGGCGATATATGACAGATAACCGCGTCTATGGTGTCTCGATCACAGAGGACATAGAGGTTGCTGCCGGATCCCATGACAAAAACCTCTATCTCATCTCTGCCGAGGGAAAAGAACTCTGTCGCCTGGGTGTCGGCGGCGGAATCGCCGGCGTGGCGATATCTGACGACGGATCGGCACTTGCCGCCGGGACCGGCGCCGACGATCAGCATCTCATGCTCTTTGAGGCTGAAGAAATATCCGAAGAGACGGCACCAGAACCCACGCCCGAGGCTGTGATCGAAACGATCGAAGACACCGGGAGCGGTGTGACTGCGGAGACCGGGGCATCCGCCTCCCTTCAGGCGGATATGACAGAGATGGATCTTCTTCAGACGAATGTTCCTGAAACCGACGAAGAACAGAAGCCCCTGCTTATTGCCTCAGGAGGGGCGCTTCTCATCGGTGGGGTGGCGCTCATCATATCCCGGAAAAAAAAGTAGATGTTTGAAAGGACAACACCTCCACTTTTTTTTACAGAAATCGGGATGTGTGCAGAGCATCTGTGCGGCCAGAGTTGCGCCCGATTGCCTGAAATCGCAACTTCACGACTTTAACGTAAAAAGAGCACAAAAACAGCCTTTGAAAAACTATTTGACCGGAGAGGGTCGCACCCCCTCCCGACGGCGGATATTTACGGGCTCTGGAATTCGGGTTTCGTCTTCAGCGCCTCGACAAGGAGGGCGACACCGCCTTCAATGTCGGCAATATCCAGCACTTCGACCGGCGAATGAATATAACGGGTGGCGACGCTCAGCGTCGTGCTGGGAATGCCACCGCGTTCGAGGTGGATGGATGTGGCGTCAGTTGTCCCGCCCTTGCCGACCTCGAGCTGCACCTTGATGTCGCGCGTCGCGGCCGCCTTTCTCAGCCACGCGATCATCTTCCTGTTGGCGATCAGACCGCGGCCATTGTTGTCGATGACGGTGATCACCGGCCCCTCGCCCATCAGGAGTGATACATCCTTCCGCTCGATACCCGGGTGGTCGCCCGGAATCGTGGTGTCGGTGGCGATGGCACAGTCCGGGTTGAGGCGATAGGCGGCAGTCTTTGCACCCTTGAGCCCGACCTCCTCCTGGACGGTGAAGACCGCATAGATGGTGTGGGGCGAATCGACCTGCTGGAGAGTCTTTATCAGCATCGCACACCCGGCCCGGTTGTCAAAGCCCTTTCCGGTCACCCGGTTGTTCGCCAGTTCCCTGAACTCCCTGTCCATGGTAACCGGTGTTCCTACCTCGATGCCGAGATCCCCGACCTCTTCAGGGGAAGTCGCACCGACGTCGATGAACATGTCGTCCACCTTCAAGGGCTTCTTGCGGTCCTCGTCGGTCATGACATGGGGCGGTTTCCCGCCGATGACACCGTAGACCGGCCCCTTCGTGCCGTGCAGGACGACGCGCTGGGCATACAGGGTGGCGTCGAACCATCCGCCGACGGTGACGAAACGCACATAGCCGCGCTCGTCGATGAACTTCACCATCAGCCCGATCTCGTCCATATGGGCCGCAAGAAGGATGGAGAAATCGTCGCCCTTCTTTACGGTGATCAGGTTGCCCATCAGGTCTTCCCTGATCTCGTCGACGTACGGCGCAACCTCGCCGCGGATTATTTCAGCGACGCTTCCCTCGCTGCCTGATATGCCATGGGCATTGGAGAGTTTTCTGAGCAGTTCCTTTACCATAGTATCACCCTGTTGATCTTTCCGGTCTTAAGATTCTTCCACGGCGGCGGCGATCCGCACCAGCGCCCGGCGGAGATCGTCCTGTGATGCGGCATAGCTGAGCCGCGCATAGCCGGGTGCGCGCACCCCGAATGCAGAGCCCGGAACGATGATCACTCCTTTATGCAGAATATTGTTGAAGAGGTCGCTCGCCATCGGCACGAAGGCGTAGAACGCTCCCTCAGGCGTGGGGAACGAGAACCCGAGGTCGTGCAGCCCCTTGCAGACAAGATCGCGCCGTACCCTGTACTCCTCGCGCATCACGGCAACCGGCGACTGGTCACCGGTGAGGGCGGCAAGAGCGGCGTACTGGGAGATCGAGGTGGCGCACGCCTGACAGTACTGGTGCACCTTGAGGCACTCCTCGACGATCGCCTTCGGGGCCGCAAGATAGCCCAGCCGCCAGCCGGTCATTGAGTAGGTCTTCGATGTGGCATTGATCGTCACCACGTCCTCACCGAAGCGTCCGGCGCTGACATGGGGCCTGCCGTAGGTGAAGTGCTCGTACACCTCGTCCGAAACGACGGTCACGCCATGGTCGCCGGCGTATTCGACAAGGGCCCGTATCGACTCCTCGCTCTCCACCATGCCGGTCGGGTTGGCCGGTGTGTTCAGCACAAAAAGGCGCGCCCCGTCCATGCGTTCTTTTGCCGCCTCAATATCGATATGGAGACCGGCATCGAGGGGCAGGCCTTCGGGCCGTCCGCCCGCCAGAGCAGCAAGGGCGGAGTACGAGACGAAACCGGGATCGGCCATCAGGACGCGGTCGCCCCTGTCCACAAGCGCCTGCATCACGATATGAAGCGCCTCGCTCGCCCCGGCTGTAACGATCACGCTGGATGGATCACAGGAAAGGGCGTTTTCACGCCTTAGCTTTTCGGAAACCGCCTCACGGAGTTCGGGAATCCCGGAGTTTACCGTATAGCCGGTTTTTCCTTCCCGAATCGCCCTGATCGCCGCCTCCCCGACATGCTGCGGTGTCGGGAAATCAGGCTGGCCAAGGCCGAGGTTAATTGCGTCTTTCCCGGCCCCCTCGAACATACGCCTGATCCCTGATAGTTCAATGCCGCGTACCCGCTCTGCAAATTTTTCTGCTGCCATACCGCGTTCACTCGATATTGGCGTGCCTGCATTTGAGGTCTTCGACGTCGGTCTCGGTGATCTCCATCAGGCGGGAGACGATGGCATCGGCAAGCACCATGGATGCCGTTTCGAAGATCGTCCCGAGGGGGGCGAACGACTTGTGCTCACCCATCATCTGCCTGATCTCGAACTCGACCGATTCATCCTTGACCTCATCACGGTGCGACTCGATCTCGAGGATGCTGTCGGCGATCCGACCGATACGGGAGTCTTTGTTAGAGGTGATGAGGCAGACGCGCCCTCCGATCTCCTTTGCGGTCTCGGCGAGTTCCGCGACCGTCTTGGTCTTCCCGGAACCGGAAAATACCACCAGCACATCTCCCGACGCCATCGCCGGCGTCACCGTCTCCCCGACAACAAAGGACTGCATCCCAAGATGCATCAGCCGCATGGCAAAGGCCTTCGCCACAAGCCCTGAACGTCCGGCGCCCATGACGTAGATCCGTTTTCCGCAGAGGATTTCGCGTAAAAAGAGCTCCACCTCCTCGTTTGAGATGCTGTCGGCGATTGAGGCGATCTTTGACGCCATCAACCGCATCATATCCTGTACTTCGTGATCCTTCATGATGCTCAGGAAAGGTGGTCGTGCCAGCTACATTAGAATATCGCGCAACCCCGCCGGCACCAGAATAGGAACTGTCATCTTTCCTCAGGGCAACCTGATCAGGGCAGAGCGATGACCACCATACAGCCCTACTATTCCCGCGACCGTGTCAGCCTCTACCACGGCGATTCTCTTGCGCTGACAGGGGCCATGCCTGAGGGTTCTGTCGACCTCATATTTGCCGATCCGCCATATAATCTCTCAAACGGTGGGTTTACCTGCCAGAGCGGGCGAAGGGCGGCAGTCGACAAGGGGGCGTGGGACCGGAGCGCAGGTGCGGACGAGGATTTTCTGTTTCACCGCCGCTGGATTGCTGCGTGCGGCCGTCTGCTGAGGGATGGGGGAACGATCTGGATCAGCGGGACCTACCACTCCATATATGCCTGCGGCTATGCCCTCCAGAGTCTCGGGTTCCACATCCTCAACGACATATGTTGGTACAAACCGAACGCCCCGCCAAACCTGAGCACGCGCTATTTTACGGCGAGCCACGAGACCCTGATCTGGGCGCGGAAGGGAGACGGGAAGCACACCTTCCATTATGACGACATGAAAAACGGAGACTGGAGTTACGACCCTCTCAAACGAGAGGGAAAGCAGATGCGTTCGGTCTGGTCGGTCCCGGCGCCGAAACCCTCCGAAAAGAGAGAGGGGAAACATCCGACCCAGAAGCCCCTTGCCCTTCTTGAGCGAGTGGTGCTGGCAAGTTCGGACGAGGGCGACCTGATCCTCGACCCCTTCTCCGGGAGTTCGACAACCGGCATCGCTGCCCTGCGACATAACCGACAGTTTATCGGGATCGAAAAGGAGAAGGAGTATCTGGATCTGTCGGTCAGACGTTTTGAGTCGTTCTTTGCCGGGGAAGACGGCCAACGCTGACGCAGGCCCTGCCGGCCACACCTTTTTTTTGAGGGATAGGGATCAGATGAAACGCTCGAAACGGTCTTTTTTCGCCTTGCAGACCGGACATACTTCTGGCGGCCCGTCGCGGGCGCAGAGATAGCCGCAGACCCGACAACGCCAGACAGGAAAGGGCAGATGCCCGACGCCGATACCTCCGGCAGGCGCCTCCTTCTTTTTTGGCCCCCCTGGCGGGCGTCGCTCGGGCACAGCGCCCGCGTTCCCCCTTCCGGCTGCAATATCCCCGGAGACGTAGAGGGCGCAGTAACAGGCACCATACTCAGTCAGATCAGGGTCTCGGTAGTCACAGGGGCAGACGATATCGAGGTCCTGTTCTCTGGCACCGGCGGCAAGGCGGCATGGGCAGGAAGGATAACCGTAACGCTCATTGTTTGCGAGCAAGCCCCGAACAAGCCCGTTCACAAATGTCCGGTCGGGATTCAGGTGATACCCTCCGGCTTCGGCGTCTCTTTTCAGGCGGAGATATTCCCGGTCGATCTCTTCGTCCGGTGATGCCGACATCAGACAAGCGCCTCCCTGATGTCGTCCTCCTTATATCCGACGATGACCCTCCCGTTGATCACAATAGTCGGGAATGAGCCCATAGGATTGTAGCGTTTCATCATATCGGCATACACCCGCTCCATCTCCTCTCTCGGGAGCTGGTCAACAAAGACGTAGTCGTATGCCACGCCGAGAGCGTTGAGGAGTTCTTTGGTCTTTGCGCACCAACCGCAGGTGCTCAGGGCAAACAGCATAATCCGGCCTTTATCGGTTCCCTCTACATGTATCTGATCCATACACACTCTATGAGGGGGATTACCGGGATGCGGTTTAAGACTATCCCCTGCGGGAAAGTTTAAGAAAGAACGTGATGGTTCCCGGACATACCTGTGGCCCGTATGCTCCCCGGGATCATAGGCGACAATTATCTCCCGGCCTCGAAGAGATCGCAAATATCAGGATAATTCCGGGCTGCTCCCTCGACAAAGAGGCAACGAACTTTGCAATAGATCGACTATAGCCCGACAATTGCGATCAGGTCCCGGATGCTTCCGAGCACATAATCGGGCCTGCAGAGTGGGACGGGGCCGTCGCTCTGATCCCCGTACAGGGCGTATGCCGTTCGCATGCCAAGTGCACGACCCGGCTCGATCTCCCGTCTGATGCTGTCGCCGACCACCATCGCATGCGACGGGGCGGTGGAAAGAGCGCTGAGGGCGTGGAGAAATGAAGCCGGGTCAGGTTTTCTCTGGCCAGAGATATCGGGCGAGACGACGCAGGCGAAGTAATCGTCAAGACCGGCCTTCCGCAGCCTGGCACGTGCCTGGGATGAGTGGGCGTCGGTGACGACCGCAAGAGAGAGGTCCGCAGAGGCGAGCGTTTCAAGGGTCTCGCACACCCCGGGGTAAGGACTGATCGAGGCGATTTTCACCTTTTCGTAGACCTTGCAGCACGGCATGACACAGGAGGGGTCGGCACCGATGTCAAGGAGATACTCGACCACATTCCCCGGATCCTCGAAGCCGACACCGGGACGCCTGAAATAAGAGTACAGTTCTTCTGCGTCTCCGGACCCTGCATGTTCGACCACCGCCCGGCACGCCGCCTTCTTGGCCGCGACAAAATCCCACAGGGTGTTGTCCATGTCAAAAAGCACGGCCTTCACCGCCCTATCCCCAGTGCCAGAAGTTTCCTGCATACCTCCACGTCCCGTACAAACTCTGTATGCAGGTCTTCATCCATGAAGGTTAGCCTGAAGGCAGAGGAATCGTTCCCTTTGCCCCCGTACTCACTGAATATCAGGACAGAACCGAGATCTATCACACCGAAAACAACCGAGAGGTAGGCGAGGAGCCTGAAGAAAGCGTCGAAACCGGCCGTTGCGGGCCGTTCATGGTATGGCGAGCGGAAGAGGAAGTACTCGACCCCTTCGGCATCGCAGAGGTCGGCCATTGCGGCGTCTGCAGTGAGCAGGACAGGGAGACTGAACCTCTCCTCCTCAAAACGCCTGAGCGCACGGACGATCAGCCCGTCGTTCTCCCGCGAGGTATGGGCGGCGTCGGCACCGGTCGTGAGCAGGAGGGCGCGGTCACGCAGGTCCCGGTACTCGGCCATCGCCAGGTACGCCGCTTTTCTGGACTTTTTTTTCTTTCTGTTCTCGAACTCGCCGATAATTTCAGCCGAAGCGGGTGCGGATGCCTGAAGATCGGCAATGAAGCGGGATGAATATTTGTGATTGAGGGCGTATTCAACCTCCTGCCTGACGATGTCCGGGAGGATCGTCTCCTCCGGGCTGATGGCGCCGGTGACCGTAACGAAACGGTGGTACAGGAGGTTGGTATCGATGCCAAAACGGACGTCCTTCTTTAGCTCCCTGTATGTCCTGAGGCGCCCGGCAAACTCCTCAAGATTTTCGTAAGAGGTCACACCGCTTGCGAGCAGACATTCGTCATAATCGGTAAAAAAAGGCATTTCGGTCACATGACCGTCGAAAACGCTCGCCCCACCATCAAAATCTTCCTGCTCAGCGATGAACCTGATGCCATACCCGGGGCCGTCCGGTTCGGCTGAGAAAAGCGTGAGATCATAGAGGGGGTACGAGACGTTGAAACGCCTGCGAAAGAGGTTTGCCAGGATCGGAAACTCCCTCTCTTCGATCTCCACGGACCTGTTCATGTTCCTCCCCCGGCAAGGTCATGGAGCACCTGAAGGTGAAGGGGGATCATCAGGTACGGCTGCGGGAGTCCCTCCTCGATCAGAAGACTGAGATAATAGATATGTTCGGGAGTGATGCCTGCCGATGCGAGGGCGGTGCACGCCGACACGATGGCCGCTTTTCTCCCCGGCGTGATGTCGAGTGCGATAGAGTACCCATCCCCGGACAGGCGCTCCGCTAGCCTCAACACCGCCTCCCCCACCGTGGGATAATTGCCGCACGGAACGTCGACGGTCGAGATCTGAGGGCTGATACCGTATCGTTCCGAGATGATCCCGATGCCCTCGACGATCCCGGAGGGAGGGGAGCGGCACGCTGCATCCATCACAATATAGACCTCAGACGGGGCATACGCCGTCTCGCGGAGCACGGCCTGATAGGTGTTGAGGAGCGCCCAGGCCGACCGCCCGGCGAAGGTGATATAGGCCCTCCGTTCCTGCATGGCAGAGGGTATCCGGGAGAAAAGGTAAAAAAATTGTGATCGTTCGTCACGTCACCGGGACGATGAGCTGGAGCCCTTTTTTGGTCACCAACTCTACAGGCACGCCGTAGATGTCCCTGATCACCCCGGATGATCAGGCCCTTTCTATGGAGATGATCTCCACCGGCGTCCCCCACTGCTGGATAGTGGCGACGTCCACCGGCCTGAGGGTGAACCTGACCGCAAGCCCGTCCTGAGCGAATACGGGATCAAGGTTCTGGGGCAGATATCTGGTGCCGTCCTCCGTTATGATGCCATAGAACCCGCCCTCGAGATCGATGTACGTTACTGTACCTGTGTCTGTGACGACTGCCTCCTCCGTTCCGGTACACCCGCATAACAGCGCCGCAGCACCGAGAAAAACGATGGCCGTCAGGGCCAGATCAACACGACATGTATCACCCATAATACCGTTCACCATGTCTCTGATCCATTCGTGACCGAATATACATTTCCAGAACTGCGAAATATTTCGCAGTCATCCAGGTCGGATCCCGGGGTCAGGCATAAATACCGGACCTGAGGAAGGGGTAAATGGTTCAATCGCCCGTGAAGGATAGTGGACCGGTGGTCGGGATGATCTGTGAAAAAATCGTGTCTGAAGGGCTCTCCCACAACTCGTATCTGGTCGGGGCCGACGGTGCCGCCGCCGTCATCGACCCGCGAAGAGACTGTGCCGTGTACCGTGAAATCGCAGAAAGGCATGGTATGGCAATCACGCACATATTTGAGACGCACAGAAATGAGGACTACTGTACCGGATCGCTCGAACTGGCAGAGATGACCGGCGCCACCATCCTGCACGGGGCGCAGATGGACTTCGCCTACGGGACGCCTGTCCGTGACGGGGACGAGTTTCCCGTCGGTCCCCTTATCACCAGGGTTCTGGAGACCCCCGGTCATACCGATGAGAGCATATCGCTTGTGCTGATCGATCCCGCCGTCTCGCCTGACCCCTATCTGGTCTTCACCGGCGACGTCCTCTTCGCGGGCGATGTCGGCAGGACAGATTTTTTTAAGGATCGGCTTGATGAGATGGCCGGGAAGCTCTATGACGCCATCTGGAAGAAGATCGTCCCGCTCGGCGACGGCGTGATCGTCTACCCTGCCCATGGCGCGGGTTCGGCCTGCGGCGGAAGGATCAGCGACCATCCTCTCACCACGATCGGGTACGAACGCAGGACGAACCCGGTCCTGCAGCTCGACCGGGAGGCGTTCATCAGAAAAAAAACCACCGAGCATCATTATCTGCCGCCATATTTTGCAATGATGGAGCAGTACAATCAGTTCGGTACGCCCCCTCTTGCCGGAAGGCAGGGCATGCGGCCCCTCACCCCGGCAGAGGTTGCAGAGGCGGCGGGCAAGGGGGCGCTCATCGTCGATCTCAGGGGGCCTGAAGCATTCGCCGGGGGGCATGTGCCGGGAAGCCTCAACATATGGCTCAATGGTCTCTCCTCATACCTCGGTTATTTCGCCTCCTACGACCGGCCGATCATCTTTGTCGACGAGTTCAACCGCTCTCTCCGGTCCGCAGAGGCGCAGGCCCTGCGGATAGGGTTCGACATGATCACCGGCTACCTCGGCGGCGGGATGGCCGCATGGAACAAAAGCGGACGCTCTATCGGCAGGTGCGGGACCTGCTCGGTGGGAGAGGTAGATCTGCACGCCAAAGGACAGTTCATCCTCGATGTCCGGGACATACGCAACCGGATCGCCGCCGGGGCGATCCCGGGATCCCGTCATTTCTATGCAGGAAACATCGAAAGAGACCTCGCTCTCATCCCGGAGGACCGCCATATTCTGGTATACTGTGACGCAGGGTTCAAAGGGAGCCTCGCGGCCTCGGTGCTCCTGAGAAACGGATACGAACAGGTCACCAACATGCTCGGCGGCATGGCCGCCTGGAAAAATGCCGGACTGCCGGTGGAGAAGATCGGGGCGTGAAAAAAAGAGAAATCGATCTGTTCCGGGAAGGGCGGCCTTCCCGTTCGTCAGGTCACGGCGGAAGCATCACCGCGTCGATCACATGAATGACGCCGTTGCTGCATTCGATGTCGGCGGTTGTGACGTTCGCACCGTCCACCATCACCCCCCTGTCCGTCTTGATGGTAAGAGTCGAACCCTCAAGGCTCGTGAGATTGCTCATGCCCGCGATCTCCGCAGACATATAGTTCCCTGCGACCACATGGTAGGTGAGCACACGGGTCAGCTCGGTCCTGTTCTGCAGAAGCGAGTCGAGCGTGCCGGCCGGCAGAGCCTCAAACGCTGCATCTGTCGGTGCAAAGACCGTGAAAGGCCCGTTGCCCTTCATCGTTTCAGTAAGGTTTGCGGCGTCAAGGGCGACGAGCAGGGTCGTGAACGTCCCGGCTTCAGTTGCTGTTTCAATAATGTCCATCTCTTCTGAAGGCACGGTTGTTTGTTCGGTTGTCGGCTCAGTCGTCGGCGCCGTGGTGGGCGTCGTCGGGGATTCGCCGGTACAGCCGCAGGTAAATATAGCCGCTGCAACAAGTGCGGCCATCACAATCGCTACAATTTTCATTATAATCATCCCCCCCAGGGATGAAGCAGTAATCGGATGTTAAATATATATTATTTACCCGATGGAATGTATTCTTCGAGGAATTTTTTCAGATCTTCGGGATCGGTCACCGGGCGATCGCATGCAGTCCCCCTGCAGAGATATGCCGTCGCCTTCCCGCCCTGTTCTGACAGGAGAGCGGTGTGCGAGGCAATCTCCGCAAGGGTACCGGCACTCCTCCGGTCTTTCAGAACGACGGTAAGGTTTGGGAGGTAGACCGTACCGAGCACATCGACCATCTGCCGGGTCGCCGGGTCGTCGCCCTCGCCCGCGATCACCAGTTCGTACGATGTGGTGGAAGCGGCGAGGAGCGCGGTCATGTACCAGGCGTGGGCAGAGGGATCTTTCTCGACATCCCTGGCAAAAGCCTCGAAACAGGCGGTGGCCGCATTCTCATAGCGACTGGTTCCGGTCAGACGGAAGAGGGTGACAAGGGCCATGAGGGCGATGGAGTTTCCTGAGGGCGAGGCGCCGTCATAGATATCCTTCTGCCTGAGGATCAACTGCTCGGCGTCGGCAGGCACCGTATAAAATCCGCCGTCGGTCCCGTCCCAAAATCTCGCCATCATCTCGTCGGCAAGCCTGCAGGCCTCACCGAGAACTTCCGGGTCGAACGACACCTGATAGAGTTCTGCGAGCGCCCAGACAAGGGATGCATAATCAGCGAGCATTCCCGGGACCGCCGCATCTCCATCCATATACCGGTGAAGGAGTTTCCCATCCGGACCGCGCAGGTGCCCGAGGAGAAAGTGTGCCGCATCTCCCCCTGCCGCACCATACCGCTTCTCACCGGAGAACCGTCCTGCACGGGCAAGAGATGCGATCATCAGGGCATTCCAGTCAAGAAGGATCTTCTCATCCCGGTGTGGCCTTACCCTGCTGTTGCGGACGGAAATTAGTTTTTTTCGCACCGATTCGAGCCTGAGCCTGATTTCATCCTCGGCCAGTCCGGTGGAGCGGGAGAGGGCCAACGGCGATACGGCCATGCGGGGTATCTGCCCCCCTTCATCCCCCACCCCGTGAGACTCTGACCCCGCTATCCCGTATGCCTCTAAAAAGAGGGCTGCGTCTTCAACGCCGACAGCAGACCGAACCTCTTCAGGGGTCCAGAGGTAGAACTTTCCCTCGACACCCTCGCTGTCCGCGTCCTCGGCGGTGTAAAACGCTCCCTCCGGAGAGACGAGGTCCCGGAGGACATACGCGAAGATCTCGTCTGCGGCATCCAGATAGAAGGCGTCGCCGGTCGCGGCATGGACCTCGGTAAAGGCGAGAGAGAGCATCGCCTGGTCGTAGAGCATCTTTTCAAAGTGCGGGACGAGCCATTTACGATCGGTCGCATACCGGTGGACTCCAAAGCCGATCTGGTCGAAGACGCCCCCTATCCTCACCTGCCTGAGCGTCTGTTCGGCCATGACAAGGGCCTCAGGTTCACCGGTCCACTGCCAGTACCTGATCAAAAAGATGATCATATGGGGAGAAGGGAACTTTGGCGAACGGTCAAAACCGCCATACAAAGGATCATAACGCCGTTTCATCTCTTCATACGCCCGACGGACCAGATGCAGCCCCGCCTTACCCCTCTGCCGGCTGTCGGCAGCAACGCTGAGATCGTCGGTGATCTCCCTCGCCGACCCGATGAGGTCGTCACGCCGGGTCTTCCAGAGGGTGCGTATCTTCGGAAGCAGGTCGAGCAGCCCGGTCACCCCCAGCCTCGTCTCTTTCGGGATATAGGTGGCCGCAAAAAACGGGAGTTTTTCCGGGGTCATGACGATCGTCAGCGGCCAGCCGCCGCGGCCCGTGAGGGCGAGGCAGACCTGCATATAGACGGCGTCGATATCGGGGCGTTCCTCCCGGTCGACCTTGACCGCGACGAAGCCCTCGTTTATGAGCCGTGCAACCCGGGGATCTTCGAAGGATTCTTCAGCCATCACATGGCACCAATGGCAGGTTGAGTAGCCAATAGAAAGAAAAACCGGTTTATCTTCCTCCCTTGCCTTCTGGAAGGCCTCATCGCCCCATGGATGCCAGTCCACAGGATTGTGTGCGTGCTGCCTGAGGTACGGACTTTTTTCCCTGATGAGACGGTTGTTCCCCGTCGCTGATCCTTCCATAATCTCGAACGGTAGCACGGTGCCGACGCATATATCCCTTTTCCAGATGCCGGTTCGGCGGCGTTACGTGAGAACGGGAGGAAGGAGCCGTGTTCCCTTTCCCGCAGATCTTCGTCTTCTGTACAGGACAACCTTTAACGGCCATAGAGCACGTAGGTCTCCCCGTACTGGACCACGTGCCCCTCCATCGCTTCAAGGAGCGCGTTTTTGTCGGAGCCCGCCTGAAGATCGAGGACGGCGTCAAGGCCGAAGACCTTGAAATCATAGCGGTGATCGCTGCCCCTGGGCGGACACGGGCCATTGTAACCGATCTTGCCGAACGAATTTTTGCCCTGCCGCGCCTGGAAGGGGAAGATGATCTCGGGCTTTTTTGCAATCGCTTCAGGAATGATCCGCACCGGTTCGATGTTCCAGATCAGCCAGTGGGTGAAATTCCCTCCCCCGGGCGCATCGGGATCGTTGACAATGATGGCAAGGCTTTTTGTCACCGAGGCATCGACGCCGCCGAGCGTAAGGGCAGGTGATATGTCGTCTCCATCGCACGTATAGTTGTACGGCAGTTTCAGGACCGCTATTTCAACAGAAATTTTTCCGATCATATCGCTTCCCACCCCCATGTGGGAACACCCTGAGATATAGTTTGCGGGGCACGGCGTTAGACTGATGCGCAGGAAGAACGGATCAAATAGGGAAACGAAAAGGCCGATACCGTGAAACTCCCCTTCGATACAGCAGACCCCGGATATCATATCCGCACCCTCGTCATTCTGAGCGCCGTCGTGGTGACCGTCATGTTCACCGAGGCGATGCTCACCCCGGCTCTCCCCCTGATACAGGACGAGTTCGGGATATCAGGAGTCTGGACCTCGCTCATCCTCACGGCCGTCCTCCTCGTCGGGGCGATCATCACCCCGATCATCGGAAAGTGCGGCGATATCTTCGGAAAGAAGCGGATGATGCTCATCTGCATCGTCATCTACGCCGTCGGCGTCACCGCCAGCGGATGGGCCACCGACATCGCGAGCCTCCTTCTCTTTCGAGCACTCCAGGGGACAGGCCTCGGCATGTTTCCCCTCGGGTATGCCCTGATCAGGGAGCAGTTCCCGCCGGAGAAGGTGCCGGTCGCGGTCGGAACCATCGCCGCCATGTTCGGGGCCGGAACCCTTCTCGGGATTTTTGCAGGCTCCTGGATCGTCGGACTTTACGGCTGGCGAATGACCTTCCACCTGGTCTCACCGGCGGTTTTTATCCTTTTGATGCTTACAGCAGCCCTGATCATACCCTCCCCGGTGCGGGCGTGTACACGGATCGACCGTGCAGGAATGGCCGCCTTCACCCTCACCCTCCTGTCTTTTGTCCTCGCCCTCACCGTGGGAGGGGCCGCAGGATGGCTTTCACCAGGCGTTATCGTCCTCATCCTCATGACGGTCGTGTTTGCCGCACTCTTCGTGAAGGTGGAGGCAGCGGCCGAAGAGCCCATGCTCGATCTCTCGATGATGCGGAGAGTCCCGGTGCTTATTGCCCTCGTGATCGGACTCATCGTCGTCATGGCGACGTTCATGCTCATCCAGACCCTCCCCTACCTGATCGAGAGCCCGACCGGTCTTGGACTCTCAAGTCTGGCCGTCGGGCTGATCCTGATGCCGGGTTCGGTCGCCGATATGATCTCGGGCCCTGCAACCGGGGCGCTGGTCGGCAGGTGGGGGGTACGCCCGGCCATGATCCTCGGCTCAACCCTGCTTCTTGCCGGCGCCCTTTTCTATACCGTCACCGGACCGTCGGTCGCAGTCCTGGTAGTCGCAGGAGTGCTCTTCAACGCCGGCATGTCGATCACCCTCACCGGCAACACGATCATCGTCGTCAGGGCGGCGGAGGCTTCCGATACCGGTACATGGACCGCGGTCTACCATACCTCCCAGAACATCGGGGGGATGATCGGACCGGTGATCGCCGGGGCATTCCTCACTACCTTTGCAACGGCGGTGCCGGGATGGACGGCGGCGATGCCCTCTGTCGAGGCGTTTGATTCGGTATTTCTGGTTATCACAGCCCTCTCTCTCACCGCCCTCCTCCTCTCCCTGAGAGTGAGGGACGAGGAGATCGGAGATTAGTGCCCGGGGGGCTCTCCCGGAACGACCGCCACAAGATCGACGGGTTGGATCCAGACTTCTCTGCAGGTGGGGGAGGGTACTTCGACAAAAGAGCTGAAAAATTTCGGTAAAATCTGATCCATGAATACCGGGGAGCTGAAAAAAAAACATGTGACGCCGATCGATGTGCACAGGTGTTCGCACCCCGTGATTAAAAAAAAGGAGCGTCTTTCACCCCCGAACCGTGGCCCTACCAGACTTCAGGAAAGGCCATCCCGGTATAGAGATCCTCAAGCCGCGTCTTGTGCCCACGCTCCATTTTAGCCAGTTCCAGAAAGACATTTTTCTGGTCGGCATCGGTGCTGAGGTCGGCGAACTGATCGTACATTTCCATGGCATCCTCTTCCCGCTTGATAGCAAGCTCGATCCCCTCGATCGGTTTCATATCGACGGTCGGGTTCGGCCTCTCGATGGTCGCCGAGACCTTATAGTCCCTGGTCTCATCAAATTTCAGCGCCTTCGCTCCGCCGGCAAGATAGCCTTCGAGCAGTTTCCGGTGACCTTTCTCCTGATCGGCAAGTTCCAGAAAGATATTCTTGAGATTCTGGTCTTTCACCTTTTCATGAACCGACTGGTAAAACACATAGGCTTCGACCTCTTTGTCAATAGCCTGCGCAATGATCCGTTTGTACTCTTCCATGTCCATATGACATCCCCCCGCACGGGCACAGGGACTGGCAACAATCCAGCATATATACTTTCGCACAGGGGCCGGGCGGTGCAGCCATCTCAACCTTTTTTGCGGCGCTCTGCCCTGATCATGAAGGTGACAGAGGACACCATGCCGTTTTGCGATACACATGCAGCATATGTACGGGAGTTCGAGAGTGCGCTTGCGGTGCACGGGCACGGTCCCGAGGCCTCTGCCTCTCTCCGCCGGATGATCTGCCACTATTTCAGGCATCACGGGCGGCAGATGGCATGGCGGGAGACTGAAGATCCCTACCGGATCTTCGTATCGGAAGTGATGCTGCAGCAGACACAGGTGGATAGAGTGCGGGTAAAATATGCCGTGTTCATCGAGATGTTCCCGGACTTTGCGTCACTTGCAGCGGCCGAAACAAAAGATCTCCTGGCGGTATGGCAGGGCATGGGCTACAACAGAAGAGCCCTCTCCCTCAGGAATGCGGCACAGATGGTCATAGATACATATGGCGGCGAACTCCCCCGCACCGTCGAGGATCTCCAGTCCCTGCCCGGCATCGGCAGAGCAACCGCTTCCTCAATTGCAGCCTTTGCCTTCAATTCTCCGACAGTTTTCATCGAAACGAACATCCGCCGCGTATTTATCCATTTTTTCTTCAGGGACAGGACAGATGTCGCCGACGACGAGATACTCCCGCTCGTGGCGATGACCCTCGATCAGGAGCACCCGAGGGAGTTCTACTGGGGAATTATGGACTATGGAACGATGCTCAAGAAACGATATCCAAACCCGAATCGGCGGAGCGCCTCCTATTCAAAGCAAACAAAATTTGAAGGTTCTGACCGGCAGATACGCGGGAAGATGCTTCGTATCCTTCTTGAAACACACAGCCACGATCCCCTCTCCCTCTTCAGAGAGGCGGGTGTGGACGCCAAAAAAGGAGAGATCATCCTTCAGAAGTTGATCGCTGAGGGGTTTGTGGCAGAGGAAGATGGAGAATATCGTCTCCGGTAATGTTCCAGGACCCGGGCAGTGAAGGGAGAGGAAGAATTTCGTCCGGTGTCCCCGGACTCTCCTCCCCGGGCACTGCGATGATCCCATAGGCCGTCAGACCATAGGGAGACCAGCCCTCAAAGACCAGACGGTCTTCAAGGTCGTAACCAACAAACGAGGTGTTGATCATCTCAACTCTGATAGGGAAGTCGTTGAGAGCGCCGGGAAGTGCCGCCACCATCGCCACCCCTTCTTCACCGCCGTGTGCGGCAATCCATTCCTGCCCGACGCTCATACGAACAACAACCGATGCTTCTGTGTTTGTCTTCTCACTGACAATACCTGAGATCGAGACGCCGTCAAATTCATGGGCGATGATCGGAACCTCGCCGTTATCGGCCATGATATACGCTTTCATCAGATAGGGATCAGATACGGCCTCCGTGGCTGCCGCATCCTGAAGATCGGCTCCGGAACCATCCACGGAAACCGGCACGTTTTCTCCCTCAAGGAAGAGAACGGCCGGCATCCCTGATCCGACACCGAGAGCGATCCTCCTCCCGTCCGGCGTGATCGCCACCCCCTGAACGGTTTTCCCGGCGCCGTAGCGCGAGACCAGATTGCCCTCTCTGTCCAGGACGAGCAGATCGGTGCCGGCAGCGGCCGCCACATACTCGCCCTCCGCTGATACCGAGAGATCGAATACCCGTTCACCGACGATGTAGCGCCAGAGCAGAACCCCGTCCTGATCAAAGAAATAGATCACTTTGTCGAGCGAACCGGCCGCCACATATTCGCCTTCAGGTGAGACCGAGACACCCATTACCGTTTTTCCGGTCTCGTATGACCAGAGGAGAGTGCCGCGGGAATCGAAAAAATGTACCTTCTCGTCCTTGGACCCGACAGCCAGATATGACCCGTCCGATGAAAGGGCGAGGGATGCTGCGTCGTCGTCAAGGCTGGTGCTCCAGCGCTCCTGACCCTCTGTGGTGTAGAGGGTGATCGTGCTGTCGTCATACCCTGCAGCAAGATATGTCCCGTCATCGGAGAGGGCTGTGCTGTAGGCAAAAAAACCTGTATCGAAACTGGATATAATCTCACCGTTTCTGTCGAAAAGGCGGATCTTATCGGCTGCAGAGGCGACAAAACGGCCGTCTCCCGATATCGAGACCTGATAGACCGGACATCCGGTCGGATAACTCCAGACCTCAGTGCCGTTTTCGTCGAAGACCATGACGCTTCCTGCATCACGGGTTCCCACAGCGATCAGGCCGCCATCTGCCGTAACTGCTGTAGAGGTCACGCCCCCGCCGACGGCCGTGCTCCAGAGAGGCCCGGCCGTCTCTTCTCCCGAGGCCGCCGGGACGATCAGAAGGGTCAGAACAGTGAGAACTGCGAAAATTTTTTTCAGATTACCACCCCGTGTACACCTGCCGCAAAGACAGGCGAACATGCAGTATCCTCTGCGACACAGGAGGCATTAACCGTTGGTATATGGACAAAAATAGGGGGTTTTAACTACACTCATGCGAGAGCTGCAAGCCCTTTATAATCGATCATGTTGCCGAAAACCGTCAAATAATCCTTTTTGCCGTTCGAAACGTCGATGTACACCATGATCCGATCATTGATGCCGACATACAGGGTGTACTCGTCTGAGGTCTTGTCGCTGAATTCCCATGCCGGATAGTCTTTGACAGTGGTCGACTTCCAGGAATAGTCAGGTGTGTCGACAGTGACCGCTGTATCCCAGATGGTCCAGTAGCCCTCCGTCATCCCGGCCGTGTCCTGGATGATGACCGTCACCGTGGTGTCGGGATTTGTCGTCTGAGTATAAGTTGCCTCAGCCCAGCTCCACGCTTCCCCGCCGCTTGACATCATCATCCCGTTTTTATCACCAACCTCCCAGTTAGCGGTTGCGGACGGGAGGAATTTCATGAGTTCGGTGTAATGAACAGCAGAAACCGAACCACCGGTGGTGGCCTCGTTTCCTTCTGCGGCGGTTACAACCGGGGTCGATGTTTCGGTCGTCGGCTCTGCACCGGAGTCGGAGGAGCCGGTACACCCTGCCATACAGGAAATCGCAACGAGCAGCACAATAAGCCCAGATAACAGGGCAGTAGATCTGCAAAAGTGTCTTTCGGACATTGCTATCACGCATGCTGGCTTCGGTCAACATCATATTTTAATATTTCTAAAACTATTTGGGGTCGTTTTTAAACCATCTCACTTTTATGTAGGAGAACAGAATAGTGCCGGGATATTATCCCGGCGAGTGCACGAGAGGCAAAACCTTAATATTCCGGGAGTCAAGCGCACACCGGGACAGAGGATGCCGAGGGCAGAATGGAGAGGAAAGGTTCTTGCCGAAAGTGGTGACGTGAGGATGGTCGAGGGAAATGTTTATTTTCCTCCAGAGTCTGTGCGATTCGAGTATCTGAAGGAGTCTCACACCAGGACGACATGTCACTGGAAGGGTGAGGCGCAGTATTATAACGTGGTCGTAGAAGGTGAGGAAAACAGAGATGCTGCATGGTATTACCCCGACCCCAAACCGGCGGCTAAAGAGATACGTAATTACGTGGCGTTCTGGAAGGGGATCAAGGTGACGGACTGAAGGACAAATGAAAAGGTATTTACTCAGAAGAACAGAAAAGGCGATCAGGAGAGTCTAAATGGAAATTATCAAAATCCCAAAAATGGAAAAGGAGGAGTATGACTCGCTCATTGCTGAGGGGTATATAGCAAGGATCGCCTTCCAGGGTGACAAGTATCCCTATATCGCCCCGTTCCTCTATGTCTTCGACGGTCGGTTTCTCTATTTCCTTTCCACAAAGTACGGACGGAAGAACGAACTCTTCAGGAAAAGTCCGTATGTGTCGGTAGAAGTGGAGAAATACACAAAAGACCTGTCATGTTACACATTTGTGACCATGCAGGGGTATCTCAGACAGGAGGAGGACTCCATCCAGAAAAAGATCATCCGCGAGAAATTCGTGAACATGATCACAGAGAAAAACCTCTCGATGAATATCCTTGCGGCTCTGGGCCACAAACCAGGAGACCCGATCGAGTCGATCGCATCGGAAGAGCGCTCGAATATCTGGAAGCTGACCGGCGTGGTCGATATCGTGGCCCTGAAAAATCTATAACCTCATTTTTCCTTTCAAGATGTTTCTCCATGACCGAGAGAGCGCCGTCCACCCGTTATCGCGATCATGATTGCCGGTCCCGCTCCGGAGAACAGTTTCAGGACGGTGCTCCCTGCAAGACCTTCAGGGTAAGACCGCCGCGCTGCCTGCCAGGATTGCGGCAAACCTGATCCCGGTACGCGTGGCAGGATGAGCCAGAGGGAATCGGATACATCATGTGAATGTCGGTTTCGACGTTCGAAAGCCATAACCGGATTTTTTAACGATCGGGAGCAGCGTCCAGAATACGAGCGCGACGATCGCCGGATAAAACATAACCTCCGAGAACGGCAACCATATCCCGGCTGTCCTCAGTATGGGAAAACGGCTCATAACCGCTAAAATTTATTCTCCACCGGTTTTCCCGGCAAGACTGTGTGCAAGCGAGAGCATGCCTTCGATCTCCACGGTTTTTGCATGCCCCTCCCCTGCCAGGCGTACGATTCCTTCCTGATCAAGGAGAAAGGCATATGCAATCGACGAATCAGATATTCTCAGATTTTCCATGATTTCTCTGGTGTTCCCATAGACGGTGACAACAGATCCATGCTCTGATGTGGGGATGCCCGCCCGCATGCCCGCATCGATCCTGCCCGAGAGGAAAAATCCGATCTTCCGATCGATCACCGGAACTTCATACCATCCATAACCGTCCAGCCCCGCGAAGGCCTCCCTGAAAGGCGACACCCACGAGTCCACCATGGGCTGCGCCGATCGCTCCATGGCGACGACGACAAGCGTCACTTTTCCGTGTACATCTCCGGGGAGGATTACCTCCTCCCGGGCAAGGGATTGACCTGTGATCGCCGGGAAACGTTCTCCTACGAGAGAACAACATAAGGACGCCATGAACGCCGATAGACCATCCTCATATATGGATTTGATGGTGGCGGCGACGGTAAACTATATATCGTATTCTCCAGAATAGGGGATCTATTATGCCGGAATTTACCAATCCGTTCTCTGGAAACGCAAACAGCAGAAAATTGACCGACGCAGAACTCGTGCGGGCGATCAGGTTCCAGATCGCCGCTGAATACGAAGCGGTGCAGATCTACCAGCAACTTGCCGAATCGATCGACAACAACCTTGCAAAGGAGGTCCTCTACGACATCGCAGAGGAGGAACTCGTCCATGCCGGAGAGTTTCTCAGGCTCCTGAAGGAGCTCTACCCTGAAGAGGAGAAGTTCTACGAGAAGGGTGCAAAAGAAGTCGAAGAAGAGATTGAAAAACAGAAAAAATAATCCTTCGCCCCATCCTTTTTTTCATGCCCGGTGAGAGTAGTGCTCTATCTCACTGTATATCTTTAGTTTCCCGTCTTCGAGCACGGAAACCGCACCGTGGCCGCCGCAGATCAGGCAGCGCCTGCCGGTTCCGGCAAAGGCGGCGTCCACGCCGGCGGCAAGGTCCTGAAGGGCACGGCGCTCCTGCCGCGCCACACCGGAGTCGACGTTGACCGAGGTGACCAGATAATCGGCAAGAGAGTTGTATTTCTTCCGCGCCTCGGTCAGGCTGCCGAAGTTGATCACCGTGTCGCTGGTCAGGAGAAGGCCTGCCTCGGGGCAGAAGAGATAGACCAGCCCCTGAATATGCCCGCCTAGGGCCTCCAGCACCTCGAAGGTCAGGCCACAGGATGAGAAGCGGCCGAGAACAGAAAAGATCCCCCGTTTCTCCGCCGAAGGTCTGTCGAAGAGCGTATAGTTCTCGGGTGGGTTGAACCTGGAGAAGAGATTGATGATCGTGGTATACACCGCTTCGAGGATGGAGGACTCCGACGGCGATCCGGTGGCGCGGTTCTGGCTCCTGATGATTGCCTCGGTCCCCCGGTGCATGAAGGCGGGGACGTCATAGAAACCCCCGGCGCCGCAGTGATCGGCATCGGCATGCGTGATGATGATCCGCTTCAGTTTGGTGCCGTCGCCGATGCCGTAGTGGCGGAACATCTCGATCACGTCGGGATAATAGATGCCATAGCCGGTGTCCACCATCATCGCCTCGTCCGGTCCCTCGAAGAGGAAGATGTTCCCGCCGCCCGGGAGCTGGAAGCAGAAGAGCGTCACTTCAGGCGTGACCTCAATCCGCTGGACGTCGGCGTAGAAGCCCTCGCCCGAGGTCCGGTTCAGCGTCTCTCCGACCTCGATGATGCTTGCAAAGACCTGCAGGGGGTCTTCGCCCCGGTTTGTCAGTTCCTGGACGATGTGGTTGATGTCCTGGAGGAGGGCGAGGAGGAATGGATCTTCGGCAGAACCGATCATCGCCCTCAGGCGCTGGGCGAAACAGATGTAGAAGACCGTCTCGTCGAGGGTGTTGCCCGTGGTGTCGTAGTCGAGGATCTCGAGGGGGTAGCGCGACTTCAGGGCGTTGAGGAGGGCATCGACCTTACCGCTCTCCTCGAGGCTGAGGCTGACCGTGAGGCGGTCGGGGTGTTTCCCCGAGTCGTCGAAGTCAATATGGGCGATGTTCGCCCCGGCCTCTGTCGTCAGGTCGAGAAAGTCCGAGAGCGCTCCCGGCGCATGAGGGAGATGGGCATAAAATTTGAGGAAACTGATCGGTGGAAGGCGGGCCTGGAGGTAACCGATGGCCGCAAGTTCGTGCTGAACAGAGGCATATTCCCCGATCGAAGCCGTCACCTCAAAAAAAACCGTCGAGGGATCGATGCACCGGCTGTACTGGATCCGGTTGATATTGCCGCCATAGCGCTTAATGATCTCTGCCGCACGCTGAAGTGAGCCCGGGCGGTCGGGCATGCGTGCAATAAAGGAATATTTCTCTTCCTGTGGCTCCATAAGCATTGTAAGGTTGGACAGACCCCCTCATATATTTCGTGATTGTTCAGGAGGGGACGAGAACGTACAGCCCGAACCCCATATATTCGCGGCCGTAACCCGCATACTCGTCCTGAATGCGGCGGAGGTACTCCCTGACCTCGTCGGCTCCGGGATCTGCCGGGTGCTCTTCAAGCCATGCAAGGAGCCCACCCCAGTTCGACGACTCGTAGGCGTCCCAGTCATCGGAGGAGGCCCTGAAAACACCCCTGACCTCGAACCCGGCCTCTCTCGCTTCGGAGAAGATCTCGTATTCGGTGAGCACCTCCGGCCACTCGCGGGAAAACGAGGGTGGGACCGCCTCTTTCGCCCAGTAGCGCTCTCCGATCACGATCCTCCCCTCCGGAGCGAGCCACTCCGCCATTGCGGAGAGGGCCGCAGAAAAACCGCCCCAGATATGGGATGAGCCCACGCATGCCGTAAGGTCGTACTCCCGGTCGGGCGTCTCCTCCCTGAGATCGGCGCAGGAGATCGCGATCCGTTCGGAGAGGCCGGCGCGCCGGAGGGTCTCTTCTGCCCGTTCGCAGGCATACTCCCTGATATCGATGCCGCGGCCGGAGATCCCGAACCGCTCTCCCCAGAGAGCGAGGACTGTGGCGTAGCCGCATCCAAACTCGATCACCTGCTCGCCGGCCGTCAGGCGGGCCATCTCTCCCGCCCGGACCACCTTTTCAGGCGTCGTCGGGTTCATAATGGCGGTGTTCCGGGTAGAGATCGAGATGAGGTCGAAGTAGTCCATTTAGAGAAGAAAGGGCGGGGGCGGATATAGGTCAATCTGATGAAAGAGGAAAATTGACGGGGGGCCACCCCGTCAGAGTCTGTTCGACTTGGTGCTCTTCTTGACCGGCGCGTTTTCCTTGACGGCCGGAGTTCCCTTTCCCGCGGGGGAGGATTTCTTCTGGTTCTCTTTAGGCATAGGCATAGAAGGTTCACCTCCTTTCCTGATTGGATGATCTGAGTGTCTGCAGATCAGGAGATAAACATATCTCAGATATACGGAATATGCTGGAGGCATGCCGCAATCTGGACTATTTACATAGGTTTTTCAGGACGGCCCGGGGGCCCTGCGCACCAGTATTCAGAGATCGATCTCGATCCCGATCGGGCAGTGGTCGGAACCCAGGATCCCGGAGAGGATGAAGGCGTCCTGCACCGCTCCGGCGACCTCGCGGCTCACGAAAAAATAGTCGATCCGCCAGCCGACATTCCGGTCGCGGGCGCGAGTTTTTAAGTCCCAGTAGGTGTAGTGACCGCCCTCTGCGGTGAAGAGCCTGAAGGTGTCGACAAGCCCGCTCTCGATCCAGTTGTCGAGGGCGGCGCGTTCTTCGGGGAGGAACCCGGAGATTTTCTCGTTCTCTTTCGGCCGGGCAAGATCGACGGGGCGATGGGCGGTGTTCACGTCGCCGCAGACCACGACCGATCGCCCCTCCCGGATCATGCGCCGGGTGCAGGAGAGAAATGCACCGTAAAACGCCATCTTGTACGCGAGCCGTTCGGGCGAGGACTTGCCGTTCGGGAAATAGATATTGAACAGAGTGAACGCGGGGTACTCGGCGATAAGGATCCGGCCTTCGTCCCCGAACCTGCCGTCGAAGTCTCTGGTGATAGAAAGGGGCTCTTCGCGGCTGAACAGGGCGACACCGCTGTAGCCTTTCCGCATCGCCGAGGAGAAGTAGGCATGATAGCCCGGAGGCGAGCGGATTTCCGGCGGAACCTGGCCCTCCTGCGCCTTTGTCTCCTGTATGCAGAGAATATCAGGGGATTCGTTGCCGAACCATTCGCAGAACCCTTTCTTGTGGACCGATCTGATCCCATTCACGTTCCAGGAGAGGAGCCTCATCAGAAGAACTGGGTAGAGGCAGGGTAAAAATGATGGGGGGCTAGAGTTTGACTCCGCGTTTTCTGAGTTCCTCGGACTTTTTTCGGGAGCACTCCTCGCACCTGAACTCCGGCTCTTTATCGTCGGTTTTGTCGTAGTTCGATGTCTGTACAAGACGGTATCCCCGGCAGACTTTCCCGCAGTCGACGCAGGCGATATTTTCCCTGACCTCCCACTGGGCGGAGAGCGCTTTTGAGGTGAAGATAAAGCGGTCGACCCAGAAGAAGATGAGGCCGCCGATGAGGTTGGCGATGACGGTGGCGATGAGAGCGTCCATGGTGGCGAGGACGATGAGCACGCCGGCAAGGATGGGAGTGGAGAGCTGCCACCTGATCAGGTAGAGCCCGTAGCGCTTGAAATTGACATCCATATATCAATATAACATCTCAAAGCCGGGATGATAAACATGAGGATGGGGGTATGACGCCACCTTCATCTGCCTGCGATGCGATCACTCATTACTGCAATGAAACAGGAAAACGGAGCGGAAATGCGCATAACCCGGCCGGAGATCTACGTCGGCCTCACCGCGGGGCGCGGCCGCGGCGTCTTTGCCGCACGGGCGTACGCACCCGGAGAGAGGATCGAGATCTGCCCGGTGATCGTCTGCGGCGGGGCGGAGGCGGCGGCGCTCCTGGACCGGACCGAACTTTTCAACTATTATTTCGCATGGGGAGAGGGGGACGAGGGGTGTGCGATTGCGCTCGGGTTCGGTTCGCTCTACAACCATTCCTACCACCCGAACGCCGACCATGTGAGAAATTTCTCCGAGGGTTCCATCACGGTCACGGCGTGCCGGCCCATCGGGGCGGGCGAGGAGATCACGATCAACTACATGGGTGCGACCGACTGCAAGGACCCGGTCTGGTTCGAAACGAGAGAAAAATGGCTCTGTTGAATTCCTCTACCACCACAAGAATCTCGATCGCCTGAATCGCCTTCGTGAGGTTATGGAGTATCAGTTTGATCTTGATCTCCTTGATCTGGTACCAAAATATTCGTGCTTTCAGCCCCTCTCCAAACTTTCTTTTTATGACCGAGAACGCTGTTTCAACCTTGTTTCTCTCAGCATACCGTTCAGTGTCAAAGGAGGCATACATCTCCTGCCTATATCTCCCCGAATAGATCTTTCCCTTCCATGTTCTGACCGGTATCACTGAATCAGCCCCAATCTCCTCCCTGATCTGGCGATGAAGTTCTTCTGAATCGTATCCTTTATCCATCACATAGCAGTTGGTCTTTCTCGTCCTCCGGCACTGCCTGAGAAGTGGTGCTGC
>ENA-ORXD01000743-ORXD01000743.1-sediment-metagenome-genome-assembly--contig:-NODE-743-length-35555-cov-4.325695_pt1 | contig 35555 bp, 31 predicted proteins | sample MGYA00237862_ERZ511471 | MGnify/ENA metagenome assembly ERZ511471 | reverse complement strand
AATATCGCTGCCTACCGCTTCAATGGTTAGTCCGGGGATGAGGTTCACAGGCTGGTTTGTGCCATTCAGCATGTAATGACCATTTTCGTCCATAGTGTAGGTGTTCGGACCGAATAGAACCGTCTCCCCATTTTTGATCGTTAAGCTGACTTCCTCCAAAGGCGGATAATCCATAAACTGAATCCAGTTGTAACGCAAAGAGGCTTGCATTCGCGGTAAATTCCATTCGGCTACTGTCTCATCCCAATCCGAATCAACCAGCACAGCCCAAATCCAGCTTTGTGCGGTAATATCCAACAATCCACCAAAATCAGCCTCCCAATTACCAAAACTATCCGCCTGGACCATTAAAGTTATACCGCCACCCACTTCGCCTTCACGAGCTCTGGCAGTAATATACTGATCAGGTGCTGCTGTACCCCAGAAACGGTCCGTATCATAATCCACCCCATCAATCTGGATATTCTCCAGAGTGATCGATTTGGTGTACTTCCCATCGGTGGCCAGAACCGTAAGCCCGGGGACAAGATCTACCGGTACAGAACGGGTATCAGTCTCTCCATGATAATCGGATGAAATGGTGTCAGGACCCCATAGAATTTCCGCGCCATCCAACAATGTGAATGTCACATTGGCTCCCAGCGTAAATTGGTGTCCCTTGATCCAATTATTCGTGATGTTGGCTTCAATGTTAGGGAATCGCATATTGGCATGCACTATATCATTTTCTAAATCAAAAATCTGTCCCCAGGAGTTCATATCTTCAGTGAGGTCGAAAGGTACTGTGGATAAATCCGCCACCCAAGCCCCATTGACGTCCGCCACCACATTCACGCCTTCACCGGAAAATTCGTTTCCACCGCCGCCAAACACCGTTGTACCCGGTGTTGCCGTACCCCATACTGTGTCCGTATCAAAATCAATCCCATCCACAGTCAGTGGGACAACAGTTACACTATGGGTATTTACGCCATCCGTGACCTCATAAACCGTCCCCACGGATGGGATGATCTGGTGTTCCTCTATTTCTATGTGGACGTTTCCACTTTCATCCGTTGTGTAATTAGCAGGCCCCCAAACCTGATTTCCTCCCTGATGGATGGTAAAGGTCAATTCTGTATCCGGTGCGAACTCGTGTGCGTCAATCACGCCATGCGAAACACTGATCGAAATGAACTCCGCGCCCATTGCATAAACAATTTCACCATCACCCTGTGCCCGCATCAATCCCCCTTTGAGTTCTTCGTTCAGAAGCGCTGGCTCAGGGGGTATCTCAGGCGTTGTCTCCAGTTGAGGAAATGCAACAGATTCTTCCGTTGGGATTTCCGTTTCTTGAGTCAGTGGTGCACTGAGGTCACTGAAAACCAGTGCCCTTTCTACGACCCCGGATAAATCGCCTGCCCGGCTTTCGGCAACATTCTCATGCGCGGAAACCATCAACGTTGGTTGGAGCGATGACACGACCATGCAGATCAGCATGATTGCAGAATACAGCTTCTTTGTGGCAGGTTTGTAAATCATGTGAACCCCTTATGAATATTTGGTTGTTGATTAATTCCTTGGAAGTTACTTCACCCAAAATTTGTGTTATGATCCGGGTTTTACCCCCAACATTAAAAATATTATAGAAGGGTTGCTCAACATTTTCAAGACCAGTTGAGATTTCGCCGCATAAATCGGAAAATTGTGTCATATTTTACATCACACCTCCGGAAATTTGACCATCCATTTTCCATTTATGTTATGATGAAAACATGAAGGATAAAGGAATTGAACCCGGCTTATTGAATATTTTCCGGCTGTTCATTGGCCTGGAAACCGTGGCCTACCTCTTTCTGGCGTCTTTCAGCGGCCCTTTGCTGAATGCCTTTCTCTCAAAAGACACCAACCCAACCCGCGATCAGGTCAACCTGGCCACATCATTTCTGCTGCTGCTCTACCTCTCAATCCCCTGGCTCGAACGCAAGTTGAAGCGTTTCTACTTGCCACTGGCATTGATCGCTGCCACGATCCTTCCCATGATCAACTCCTCAGTATACTTCGTGACCAGCCTGGAAAAAGTTTCGCTCAATATTATCTTCAGTGCATTCCAACTCATCCCCCTGCTTTTTGTGCCATTGGTGCTGATCGCCTGGCAGTACAGCCTGCGGGAAGTGTTAATTTTCTCTCTGTTTACCGGGATCTATGATGTCTCTTCAGCCTGGATCATTGCTGAGCGACTTGATCTTTCCGTCCTGCAGGTCATGGGTGTGGACTTCCTGAGGACATCTTCCTTCGTCATTGTTGGTTACATCATCTGTGAGCTGATGCGGACGCAACGCGAACAGCGCCGGCATTTGATGGATGCCAACATCCAACTCGCCCAGCACGCGCTTACCCTCGAACAGCTGGGAGTCAGCCGCGAACGCAATCGGTTAGCCAGGGAGCTCCACGACACCCTGGCCCACACCCTGAGCGGGCTCGCTGTTCAATTGGAAGCCATCAAAACAGTCCTCAGCCCAACCCAGACCGAAGCATCTGAAATGCTGGATGTATCTCTCACCACAACCCGCTCCGGACTTTCCGAAACACGCCGGGCGTTGCGCGATCTGCGAGCTGCCCCGCTTACGGATCTGGGATTATCTCTCGCGTTGCGAACCCTGGCGAAATCCACCGCCGAGCGCGCCAACCTGGAACTTGACGCTCGTATTCCGGAGGAAATAATCGAACTCCCTCCCCACATTGAGCAGGGAATTTACCGCATCGTGCAGGAAACTTTTGAAAATATCATCCGTCACGCCAATGCCCAACGCGTGTCTGTCTCTCTTGCTCAAATCGATAACCGTTTGGAATTGAAAATCTGTGATGATGGTCATGGATTTTCTCCGGATCATATTGACCATGAAGAACACTTTGGACTGAAAGGAATGAAAGAGCGCGCTTCAATGATCGGTGCGGACCTCTCCGTGACCAGCAGCCAGACGGACGGTACCACTGTTCAACTCACACTGGAAGGTTATTCATATGATTAGAATAGTCCTGTGCGATGACCAGGAAATCGTATGTGAAGGCCTAAATAAAATTCTGGGTACGGATCCAGAAATTAAAATCCTGGGTATCGCGCACAATGGGGAAGAAGCTATTAAACTGGTTGAAAAACATCACCCCGACCTGGTTTTAATGGATCTAAAAATGCCAGTGATGAACGGGATTATCGCGACCCGCAAGATCCATGACCTCTATCCCTATGTAAAGATACTGGTACTGACCACCTTCGACGATGATGAGTGGTTGTTCGATGCGATCCGCAGCGGTGCCGCCGGGTATTTGCTGAAAGATACGCCCAGACAGGAGTTGATCCGGGCCATCAAAGGCACCGTAAGCGGGAATGCCTATGTTGATCCTTCCCTCACCGGTAAGCTGCTCAACAATATCGCCACACAGCATCTTCCCAAAATCAAGCTTCCCACCACGCACATGTTCAGCGAACGCGAGAATGAAGTCTTGCAGTTAATGGCACGCGGATTATCCAACTCGGATATCGCCCGCCAGTTATACCTTTCAGAAGGTACGATCCGAAACTACACCAGCTCCATTTTCTCAAAACTCGGTGTGTCAGATCGCACCCAGGCTGTGATCGCTGCGTTGCGCTATGGTTTGGTTAACTTGAAAGCGCTGGATGAATGAGCTTTATTTAAACCACGAAACACCGCTCTTTCTTAGCGGTGTTTCGTGATAGATTCATACTTTTTTACTGGTTGTGAATCGCTTCAATCATCGCGATCATGTTTTCAATTGGAATATCTCCTGGCATGGCATGGGATGGGCCAATGATAAACCCTCCTCCCTTTCCAATCTCATCAATTAATCGGTAGATTTCTGCGCGAACCTCTTTGGGCCTGCCGTGTGGCAGGATGCTCTGAACACCCACGCCGCCAAAGAAAGCCAGCCGGTCGCCAAATTGTTTCTTGATCTCATAGACATCCATCACTTCTGGCTGGAAAGGGTTAAAAACATCCAACCCAATTTCAATTAGATCCGGAAAAATAGACTGAACTTTCCCACAGGAATGGGTGAAAGTGGCTTTCCCGGCCGCCTTGATCCTGTCATACATCTTTGCGATGCGCGGTTTGATGAACTTGCGCCACAACCGGGGGCCAAACAGCAGCCCGGTTTGCGCTCCCCAATCGTCGCTGATGCTGATCCCGTCAATATCATAGCGCAAGGCCACATCAATTTCTCGCAAATGGTAATCTGTGATATAGTCCAGTAGTTCATTAACGAATTCTGGTGCTTCAATCATATCAATCATCAGATTTTCCATTCCTCGCAAACTCCACGCCCGCTCAAACAGCGCATTGGACAAACTGACCAGTCGAAAACGATCTGGATTGTCTCGAACGAACCTTTCAAAAGTTTGCAGGCGCAATGGATCATCTGGAGCAGGCAAACCTAAGTCTTTCAGCGACCTGTCTTTCAGCAGGTAGTCTTCCACCACTCCAACATCCTTATCAAGGGTGCGATTCCACACCACCCCATATTCATCGCGCCAATGCCCGGGCCGCACCTCCACATCAGGCAGCCGAATTCTCTGTTTGGCGATATGATTTGCCAGCACCCGTTCTAAATCTTCAGTCCCAAAATGCGCCACCAGTTGAACACGAGCTGGCACTGTATAAAAAATATGAAATGGCACATAATCTGTCTCATTGTGTTGAATAGCCAGCCAGACTCGTTCCCGTGGAGTTATCTGTCCCATAACGACCGTCCCTTGTGTTGATCACTCATCTATGTCAAACCATATTATACAGGAAGATTTGGAACAACAAAAAAAGCATTTTCTCAATTAATCGAAAATAGCCTTTCTGCGCTAAAAATATACGAATTACTATGCTAATAATCCAGGGGTTCGCCTTCCGAAAACGCAAGATCAGGATCAGTACCTTGCTTCTGATCATCCTCAAGTGGGTAGCAAATTTCAACCGGATAGATTTCTATAATGACAAAACGCTGACCACATTTTGTACATGAAATTTCCTGAAACAACCTGGGGTGGTCCCCAACATCAATAAGATGCTCACAGGAAAGGCAACGAACAACTTTCATGCGCACTCCAGCAATTACCTACCAGTCACCTTCATCCTCATCTTCATAAATTTCGTCATCATCATAGATGTCATCCCCCTCCTCCTCATCATCATCAAAATCGATGAAGAGCCAATCGATCTGGAGTGGTTTCAAACTAATAATCTCAAATTCCGCGTCACAAGCCTCACAAACAACAAGCTGGCCGATTTCAACCTTTCCTTTTATTTCTATTTCCGCATCGCAAGAAAGACAATTCACGGTTTTCATGGTATTGTTCCTTTCTTTTCATAGAAACCAGTATCCATTACGTTAATAGTGCTTATGAATTTTTAGTTTATTCACTGGCTGTAGAAAACACATCGAAACTTTGTTATGAAATAATGTAATTTTCGAATTCAAAATACGAGAATTTGTACAATATCCTTGGTTAGTTTTACCTCTCCCACACCTCTCAACAAACTATCGATTTCTGCCTCACTTTCACACTGTCAAATATTTTGTTTAAAAATGAAAGAATTTCATCCTAATTTTGTGTTTAAGATTTTGAATAGTTGTGGTAAAAATATAGTGGTCTAAACAAGATGGAAAGTTATCATACAAATGTAACTTTGATCCTGAATATTTTATTATTAACGAGCCTTTATTGCATAGATACTGGTTCAAAGTTGGAGGAAGAATGATGAGTAAAAGAGTTGGCGAGGGAAAGTTTGGTATATTAATGGGCGGAGGGCCTGCGCCCGGAATTAATGGTGTGATTCACTCCGCCACAATTGAGGCCATAAACAACGGATATGAAGTGATTGGCATTTATGATGGTTTTAAGCACTTAATGGAAGGAGAGCTGGTCAGTAAGTCTCTCACAATTAACGATGTGAGCCGGATCCATTGGGATGGCGGTTCGATTATCCACACTTCCCGCGCCAACCCCACCAAATCGGATGAACACCTGAACAATTGTGTCCAAACGCTGATGAAAGCCGGCATCTCCTATTTAATCGCGATTGGTGGAGATGACACCGCTTATTCTGCCTATCGGGTTTCGAAATACGCCAAAGAGAATATGGGCGTTGAGATCAAAACTGTACATGTTCCCAAAACAATTGATAATGACCTGCCGCTGCCCGATGAAATTCGCACCTTTGGGTTTGAAACCGCCCGAGAAATTGGCACAATGCTGGCTAAAAACATCATGGAAGACGCCCGCACAGGCCAGCGTTGGTTCCTGGTTGTGACCATGGGCCGCAGGGCCGGACACCTCGCCCTTGGTATCGGAAAAAGCGCCGGAGCAACCCTTACCCTGATCCCGGAGGAATGGGAAGGTCGCGAAATCTTACTGCAGGAAGTAGTCGATATTCTGGTCACTTCCATGTTGAAGCGATACGCAGAAAACAGACCCTATGGCGTTGCGATGGTAGCCGAAGGCGTGATCGAACAAATGGATCTCGAAACGTTGGCAAATCTGACTGAGGTGGAACGGGATTCTCACGGTCATATCCGGCTTTCGGAGATCAATTTCTCTGATACGCTGAAAAAAGCGCTCCGAAAAGACCTAAAAAGTCTCGGACTTGATGCGCGCGTAGTCAATAAAGACCTGGGATACGAACTGCGCTGCGCGGATCCCATCGCATTTGACATTGATTACACCCGCAGCCTGGGCGAAGCTGCTGTTGAATTTCTGTTAAAAGGTGGAAGCCATGCAACCATTACCATCCAGCATGATGATATTGTGCCCATTCCTTTCGATCAGATGATGGATCCGGTAACAGGCCGGACAGAAGTACGCACAGTGAAACTTAATTCATTCACTTATCGTTCCGCGCTGAAATTCATGATCCGGCTGAAACCGCAAGACGCGGAGGATGAAATGCTGCTGGCACGCATGGCGTCCTTCACCAACATTACAGTTGAAGAGTTCAAGAAACGCTACGGTTATTTGATAGGGATTGCGCCGCGGCCTTTTTAGGTTTTGCTGCCAGCCACATACTGCTATCTTAGAAGGCGTTTCTATCCAGAGCGCCTTCTTTCATTAAATAACGTATTCTATTCTGCCCAACGAGTTGGAATATCCTCAAAGCTACCCAGCGCCGGGTATTTCTTCCAAATAAGGTACATAACATCAGATTATTTTATGATAATTCCATGTTCTGTGGTATATTTACCCCGACCAGCCAATAAAGATCGGTGAGAACAGTGTTTATTCCAACCACACAACAAGAATTAAGACAACTCGGATGGGACCGGCTCGATATCATCCTGGTTACCGGAGACAGCTACCTGGACAGCCCCTATATCGGGGTAGCCGTGATTGGCAAGGTTTTAATCCACGCGGGCTTCCGGGTAGGGATAATCGCCCAACCCGACATCCATTCCCCAAAAGATATAACCAGATTGGGCGAGCCTGCTCTCTTCTGGGGAGTCTCCGCTGGCAGCATTGATTCGATGGTCGCGAATTACACCGCGAACAAAACTCCGCGCAAATCGGATGATTACACCCCGGGCGGCATGAATAACCGCCGTCCCAACCGGGCCACAATTGTCTACACCAATCTGATCCGGCGTTATTTTAAAAACACTGTACCTATCGTTTTGGGAGGTATAGAAGCGAGCCTGCGCCGTGTCGCGCATTATGATTTCTGGTCAGACCGCATCCGGGCTTCGGTACTCTTTGATTCCAAAGCGGATATCCTGGTGTATGGCATGGCAGAACACACCGTAGTTGATCTGGCCAACGATATCCGGAATCAAAAAGATTACACTGACTTACCGGGGATTTGTTATATTTCAAAAGAACCAAAAGCCGGTTATCTTGAACTGCCAGCTTATCTTGCCGTGCTGGAAGATAAAAAAGCCTTCATTGAAATGTTTCACCTTTTCTATCAAAACAACGATCCCCTCAATGCTCAAGGTCTGATGCAGCAATATGACACTCGTTATCTGATCCAAAATCCACCCTCTCCTTATCTCACCCAAAAAGAGTTGGATGAAGTTTATGCCCTGGATTATGAGCGGTGCCAGCACCCATATTACGAGAGCCAGGGGGCGGTAAAAGCTCTTGAAACCATCAAAACTTCCATCGCTACCCACCGCGGTTGTTATGGCGAATGCAACTTCTGCGCGATTGCCGTGCACGAAGGGCGCACAGTCCGCTGGCGCAGCCAGGATTCAATCCTGAAAGAAGCCGAAACAATAGCTGCTCTGCCGGATTTCAAGGGGTACATCCACGATCTGAGCGGCCCCACGGCAAATATGTATGGGTTTGAATGCAAAAAAAAACTGGAAAAAGGAAGCTGTAAAGATAAGCGCTGTCTTTACCCTGAAGTCTGTTCAGCTCTCAGGCCAGACCACAGCCAGCAACTCGCGCTATTAAGAAAACTTCGTAAAATAACGGGTATAAAAAAGGTTTTTGTGGCTTCCGGTTTGCGCTACGATTTGCTTTTGGAAGATAAAAAACACCAGCAAGAATATATCAAAGAACTGGTCCTGCACCATACGTCTGGACAGCTAAAAGTCGCCCCCGAGCATACACAAGACAAAGTGCTGGGGTTCATGGGAAAACCCGGACAGAAACCGCTTGTTGAATTCAAGAATCGTTTTGATCAGGAATCCAAAAAAGCTCACAAGAACCAATTTCTGACCTATTATCTGATCGCCGCGCATCCCGGATGTACCGAAGCGGACATGCGAGCGCTTAAGCAGTTTACCTCAAACGAATTGAAGATCAACCCCGAACAGGTGCAAATCTTCACCCCGACTCCATCCACCTACTCCAGTCTGATGTACTACACAGAAATGGATCCTTTTACCCTGCAAAGCATCTTTGTCGAAAAAGAACCAAACCAGCGCAAGCGTCAAAAATACATCATCACCGAAAAAGCCAGCGCTCGCAGACAGGAGAGGCATCGCGGCAAAGACCCTAAAAAAATACCACAATCCTTCAAACGGCGCGCAAAATAAACGCGATTGCTTGCATTCCGTAGAAGATTTATCAAAAAGCAAAAAAGAGAATGATGCTTGAACACACCATTCTCTTTTCTCTTGAGGAAACCCTTTCCTTTATTTATTCAGCTCCGCTTAGTATTTTTTCATATAGCTCAACTTCATGCCTGTTGCCCGCAACGAACGGGACACGCTGGTGTAAATGAGTCGGCTGGATATCCAAGATTCGTTCATTTCCGGTGGTCGCCAGCCCCCCCGCCTGTTCAAAAATCATCGCCATAGGAGAGCACTCATACAGCAGTCGCAGCTTTCCCATACCAGTATCTTGATTCTCTGGATACATGAATACACCACCTTCAAGTATATTCCGGTGAACATCCGCCACCAGAGAACCGGTATACCTTGAAGAAGTTTTCTCATATCTTGGTTCACTGCCACCCCGGATCCTATCGACAAACCGTCGGGTGGAATCTGTCCAGCGCCGGTAATTTGAATCATTGGCCGAAAAGTATTTGCACCTGTCTGGAGTTCTAATATTCTCATGTGAAAGCACAAATTCTCCGATCTCCGGATCCAATGTGAAACCATGTACCCCCTGTCCAGTAGTGTAAACAAACATCGTACTCGATCCATATACCACATACCCCGCGGCAACCTGTGCGTTCCCCGGTTTCAGGAACTCTGATTCATCGATCACATCAGGATGATAAGGACAACGGTGGACTGAGAAAACCGTCCCAACCGAAACATTCACGTCGATATTGGACGAACCATCAATCGGGTCGAAGAAAACAATATAATGATCTCCATCAAACTTGTCCTGTTGGGCAATAATGGTCATTTCCCCATCTTCCTCAGAAGCCAACCCCGCAATAGAAGGAAGCATCTTAAGTGAGGTCTTCATCGTATCATTCGCCAGCAGATCCAGTTTCATCTGCTCTTCTCCCTGGACGTTTTGCACGCCTTGTTTCCCCAAAACATCTATCAAGCCAGCCATCCGCACTTTTGAAGAAATGATCTTGCTGGCTACTCCGATTCGGCGAAGGATATCTGAAAACACTCCCCGGCTGGAAGGATGAAGGCGCTGCTGATAAGCAATGAAACCTTCCAGGGTATAAAAATCATGCCGTCCCGATTCTGACATTTGATTGACCTCCTATCCACTTTTGGCTTCCACAACCATCTGGAATTATTTTGATAAACTGTTTAAAATAGCCTGTGAGCCGATGAATAAATTTAATCGTTCTAATTAGATTATAGATCGATCTTCAAAAAAAGGCGCACTTTCGTGCGCCTGATCTCTACAAATACATCTCAATTCCATACTTCTTCACCACTTCTGCAGTAGGCACTCCGTCCGGCCTCCAATTCATCAATTCATAGTACCGCTCAAGAGATTTACGCAGCTCTTCTTTGGTAACACCTCTTCCCTGGATAGGCCCATCGGAATGCGGTTCGTGAAACCTTTGCGGTAGTTTGTCATCTTCCGCTGTGAATCCCTCCCTGACTAAAAATAAACGGGCCATATTTATGATCCGATTGCCAATCTCAATGATCTCTTGCTGCGACACATCCCAACCCGCGGCGCCCTGCAAAGCTTTGACCACATGAGCAAAAGAGAAGGGGTAAAAATGACAAATGACCGCTGAATCCAGATAGTTTTTATAAGCAGTCTCAATGATAAAACCGCGTATTTTCTCTTCGTTTATCCCATAAAGAGGCAGTGGAACCGAAATGCCTGCTTCTTTCAACCGGTCACAAACATCACTGTTGGCAAAATTGGCAAAGGTGTCATCCATATTATGCATGTGGTCCGCGCCGGTCGCGGATAACGCGTACCCCATCCCATAGATATTTTTCCGGCGGGCATCATGGACTGGCGGCTCCTGACCTCGCACAACCACGACCATATCACTGACATCTTCAGCAAAGGTCTCGGCCATCCGGGCGCTTCCCAGGGCCATCAACTCACCAATCCCCTTTCGCATCGCAATTGCCTGCACACTCTTTACCAGAGATTCAGGATCTCCAAATTGGGGCAGGAAATCATACCCCTGTTCAACGTTCAACAGCCCTTTTTCCACACACTCCATGGTAAAGGCTATTGTTCCTCCGGTAGAGATGGTATCCAGCCCGTATTGTTCACACAATTCCGCAGCTTTCGTGACGGCAATGGGATCTGTCACGCTGCACACTGCGCCAAGCGCGCCCAGCGTTTCATATTCAGGCCCACCATACCTCGGATCGATTTCAACTTTCTCATCTTTATAACCAAAGACAGGTTTACATTTAACCGGACAGGCTGTGCAGGTTTCTTTACCCTTCAACAGCAGCGGGAATAGTTTCTCAGCGTCGATATTTTCAATTCCATCCAGCGAAGTTCCTTTATAGTTGCGGATTGGAAGCGTTCCGGTATCGTGCTGAAATGTTATGCTGCCCGGAGTCCCTTTATCGACAGCCCATCCCATAAGGTCTTTGTAATTGTGGGTCACCCATTTCGTTACTTCACCCAGCAGCTTTTTATCCGCCAACCCGGGCGCCTTACTCCCCCTTACCACCACCGCTTTCAAGTTTTTACTGCCCATAACCGCGCCCAACCCAGACCGTCCGGCTGCCCGACTGGTGTTATTGAGAACACAGGCATACAATACCTGATTCTCCCCACCAGGCCCAATCAGCGCAACCTGCGCCTTCTTATCTCCCAACTCGCTCCGGATCAAATCTTCTGCTTTGCCGGTAACTTTACCCCACAAGTGACTCGCGTCCCGGATCTGAACCACGCCATCCTTGATCCACAGATATACCGGCCTTTCCGCTTTTCCTTGAATGACAATCGCGTCAAAACCTGTCTTCTTGAGCTCTGATCCCCAATAACCACCCGTTTCTCCGCTGGCAAGCGCGCCCGTCAGAGGTGATTTGGCTCCAACCGCATGACGTCCCGTGCCAGGCAGCGTGGTGCCTGTCATCACTCCGGCGGCAAAAATCAGCAAATTTTCTGGTGAGAGCGGATCTGTACCCGCGGGTAATTCTGACAGCAGATAATGCAGGATAAATCCACGCCCGCCGATGTATTTGCGATAAAATGCTTCTCCCGGTTCCTCCACTTTCATCTCTCCTGAAGAAAGGTTAACCCGAAGAATTTTCCCATTAAAGGCTTTCTTCTCTCTTTGTTCTTCCGGATCATACGGCACAGTAAATTTTTTTCCAATAACCAATGTCATTCTCCTCCTCCAGAAATTTGTGGGAAAAGATGAACCTCATCACCTGGCTGCAGACAATAACTCAGATCGACCGCACGCTGGTTTACCGTCGCGGCAAAGGGTTTATTCTCCGGTATCCCCATCAGAGATGCTGCTTCAAGAACGTTTATACCGGCGGGCAATTCGAACGGCTGGTGGCGCAAAAATGCAGCTAAAGCACCTTCCGCGTAGACCCAGACTTTAATATCCCGTGCGTTATTCATATTCTTTACACATTTGAAGTGTAGCAGTTTATATCAAGGAAAAATAACAAAAATCACCTCTTAGAAGCCGTTAATCCTGAAAAGCGATTATTGCCCATCCCGGAGTTACTCGCGGGATGGGGTCATTAACCATAAAACTTTATTTCGCTAGAATTGACAAAGCTTCTTCTACCGAAGCACCTTTATGAAGAATAGCAGAAATTGCCTGAGTCATTGCAGTTGGATTTTCAGCCTGAAAGATATTCCGTCCAATTGCCACACCGTTTGCCCCGGCATCCACGGCGGCTTTGATATCCCGCAGCATTTCCACTTCTTTGCCGCGCTTAGCGCCACCAAGGATCACAACGGGGATAAAAGTATTTTTTGAGACCTGTTCAAAATCTGGGGCATACGGGGTCTTGATAAAATCAGCGCCCAATTCTGCGCCAACCCGTGCGGCTAAAGCAATCGCTTCTGTGGTGCGTTTCTCCGGCGGGCTGTCAAATCCGCCAGGAACCATTTCCGCCATCACAGGAAGGCCATGTGCATGGGCCAGGCCAACAGTTTGAGCGAGAATTTCCAGGCTCTCCACTTCGTTCTCCCCTCCTGGAAAAGCGGATATTGCCAGCGCATCCGCGCCGGTATCAAGAGCTTGCTCAACATCAAAGAAAATACTATTGGCAGATTGGTAGCCGCTTAGCCTGGTACCGGAACCATCAGCGCGCAGGATCAAGCCAACCCGGGCAAGCTCTTTTGCGAACCGTATCGATATCCCATAAGAAGTCAACACAGCATCCGCGCCACCTTCCACAATTTTCAGGATGGTCTCACCTGGTTTTTCCAACCCTGGCGTAGGACCATCCAGCAGTCCATGATCCAATGCCACAATTAAAGCGCGTCCATCAGCCTGAAAAATACGGTTTATCCTTCTTGTTGTCATTTCATCTCCTTAAACAGACCTGATAATCTAAAATACAATTAATCTTCCATCCTTAAGTGCCCCACCCTCACGTGTAACTCCTTTATATTGCTCTATTCGCGCCAGTGTCAAATCCCGCACAAAAAGGCCGCTATCAAAACATGCCTCATCCTTGGGCCGGTATAAAAACAAATCTAATGAAGCCAGAGTCTGCTTTTCCCAGACATGGGCCAGCCCACGGAAAAAACTTGTGCACGCAAAATTAAAGGTTTTATCCAGTGATTCCTCAATGGAGATTCCACCAATGGTAATATCCTCCGCTTGAATCTGAGACCTTTTCGAGTTAATCTTGATCCGGTAGCGCACCTCCTTGCTGAATTGTAAAAAACCACGCTCTCGGTGTGGTTCGCCTGAGATATCGACTCTGCGGGCGTTATCATTAATAAAATCGCGCACCTGTACGCCTGTCATTCTGCAGATGACCAGGGTGTCCGCATAAGGCAAGACCCGAAGCCAATCAGCGTAGGTCAATTGTGCGCCTGGCGTTAATCCTGCCCGCAGCGCCGAGGAATCCAGAACCGCAAAGTCCACATCATACCCCGCCATACGGCAGCCAGAGACCATCGTGTCGGTGATGAAGTTGTGTAAAGCGGACTCATTGAAAGCACAGTCATCACAGCAGGCATCTCTGGTTACCTCCCAGGTGTCCTCAACCTGCCCCAGCTTGCGGTTAAACATCGGGCGCACCTTTTCAAATAATGGAAAAATGTATTCCCGTTCAAATTCTTCATCCACTGGCATCTCAGCGGTGAAATTCAGGTGTACGTCCGCCACAGTGGGCTCATCGCGGATCACAATATCCACTTCACCCAGGTATCTGCCGCCATACCCTGCCTGAACGACCGGAATACCGTTTATAACATTGTTCAGTTCCAATTTCCCTTCATTCAAAGCGTCATGGGTGTGTGCGCCAATAATCAGATCTACAGCCCCAAACGGAAGGCTCTCAGCCAGCTCGACATCCCCAGCCAGACGAACCGGAGCGGTTTGTGACCCCAGGCTTCTTCCCAAATGGCTCAGGATCACAACAATGTCGCTCATTGAGCGCACACCCGGCAAGATGCCCTTCACAACTGTGATAGGATCAAAAATTTCAACTTCAGAATCTCTGTGGCTCCGGATCTCGGATGGTGTGGTCAAACCAATGATCCCAATCCGGATCCCTTTCACCACAAAGATCGCCGCAGGAAAGTAACACCCTTCCAACTCTGGAGTTGGCTTGAGATTAGCCGATAGGATTGGAAAATTAGTATCAGTCCGGATAGCATGAGACAGAAGCTTTGCTCCCAGATCAAATTCATGGTTGCCAAGTACACCCGCATCAACACCCGCTTCGGAATATAAATGGTATCCAGCATGGATATTGTAATTTTCAGGACAATCCCCCACCAACGTATCAAAGGGAGAGCCAATAATATCATCTCCACCGGAAACCACAAGCACCGCAGAATAATCATTACCGGCGCAGGCCGCTCTGGTTTGACGGATATACGAAACAATCTTTGAGAAGATTGGCACATTTCCGGACGCACGCCGGATCCGGGATATGTGGCCATGCAGATCATTATAATGAAGGATCTTAAGCCGGAACGGGCGTTTATTGTACTGCCAGCGCGGTGAAAGCAAGTCAAACTCAGGTGCAATTTCGAGATCCACCTCACCACTGGCAGCATCTCCCTCTAACAAATACAGCTCGGTACGCTCAGCGCCTTTGGGGTTTGGGCAGCCCCGTCTTATTCGAAGAGATTTCGTTGAAATGAGCGTTTCTTTCATGACTATCCTATTCTATCCAGGATATCGACCGTGATTTCATTGATAAGAGGCTCGCCCCCAAAAAACCTGCGCAGTTCTTCAACCGCCAATGTGCTCAGGTGGCTGCAGTCCTCGATACATCCTGCCAGGTGAGGCATGACAACCACATTGGGTAAACTTCTCAATGGGCTGTCCACTTCAGGGGGCTCAGGATCGGTCACATCCAGATAGGCAAACAACCGGCCTTTTTCCAGCTCCCTAATCAAAGCGGGCTGGTCAATTAATGTCCCTCTGGCGGTGTTGATCAGAATACAGTCATCTTTCATCATTTGCAAAATTTCAGCGTTAATCATCCCGATGGTGGACGGAAGCGAAGGCGCGTGTAGTGAAATCACATCCGATCTCCTGGCCAGTTCCTCTAATGTGACCTTTTCCACACCGATTTCAGCGGCTTCCTCTTTCGAAACATAAGGATCAAACAATAGAATGTCCGGCTCGAAAGGTTTAAGAAAATCAATCACATGCCGCCCCACTTCACTCGCCGCAACAATCCCCACATTGTTCCGGTGCAGTTCACGAGATGGCCAGTACGGGCTTTCCCGCCACCCTCCCTCCCGAATGTGTTGTGCCAGTGGCCAGATATGCTTTATTCCAACAATCATCAGCCCAAGCGTGGTTTCAGCGACGTCTTTAGCTAAAGCTGGACGGGCAGAAAACACTTTAATATGCCTTGCCCAAACGGCGTCCGAAACCATTTTCTTAACACTGCCCCCCATGTGAACTATCGCTTTCAACTTTGGCGCCGAGGCGACAACATCCGCGTCCAGCGGAGCCACTTCCCAGCTCGTGACGCACGCGTCCACGTCTGATAATAGCCTTATCAACTCTTCTTTGGTCGCAGGATCATCGCCCGGATGATGAACAATCTCTGCAAATTCCGCAAGCGCTTTCATCGCTTTGGGATTGATCATCCGTTCGTAATATTTTTGTCCTATTGTTATTACAACTTTTGGTTTTGCCATCTTCAAATCATCCTTTCATAAGTATCTGTATGAATAAAATCTGCAGCAAACTGGAGTAAAGCGAACACAATCGTTACCGTCCGTGAAGATGGAACAAACTGCAACACCCGGAAATACACGCATCATCCTTTAACCGCACCTTCCACCAACGCTTTAAAGAAGCTGTTCCGCGCGAACAGGAATAGAATAACAACCGGCAGGGCGATTAAAATACACGCAGCAGCGATAACCTGTAAATTGATGATATTCTGTCCCAGAAAGTCATATAAGCCAAACATAGCTGGTTTATATTCATTTTTCGCAATCAGCAAATACCCGGCGATAAATTCATTCCAAACATTTACAAATGTAAGCAGAAAAACTGCTAACAGGCCTGGTAACGCCAACGGCATCGTAATACGAGTCAATACCCCGATCGGACTGCAACCATCAATCAGCGCGGCTTCCTCCAAATCACGCGGGATGGCATCAAAAAAACCTTTCGCGATCCACACACTGAGCGGCAAGAAGAAACCAATATACACAACAATAATGAAAACCCGATCATCAAAAGGTAAAGTGGATTTGCGGAGTGTTACAGCCATCTGGTAAAGCGCCAGCAGGTTTGTGAGCAAAGGAACCCCGGTAATTGCCAAAATTCCTTTCAACAACGCATTGTGACCCCGAAACTGGAAGCGCGAAAACGCATATCCGGATGTTCCGGCCAGAAACACAACCAACAGCGATGAAATTGTGGCGTACATTAAAGTATTGGGTAAATACGTTTTAATCATATTACCCGTCAGACTGAAACCCAGAAGCGTATCTTCAGAAGGTTTGGGAGCCAGCACACGCTGATACCCTTCAACAGCCCAACGACATGCTGAGATATCAAATGACTTCGTTTCTGTGTCGCAGGGGAAAAGGACGGGAGGCTTCCGGGTAATATCTTGCTGGCGCTTGAAGGAAATCAACACGGTTGTCATAATAGGCAACATGGCAAACAGGCATGCCAGGATCAGGAAAAGATGGGTTAGTATTTGTTTCCAGTTTCGCATTTTAGATGCTCCTTTTCTCTACGCGTGTAATGCGCAGTGTACCGGTAATCAGCAGCCAGTTAATTACTGCGATGATCAGCGCCAAAGCCGCCGCGCGGCCAAACTGGAGTTGTCCCCAACCAATTGTGTACAGCATATAGCTCAATACCTGGGTGGATGTTCCGGGGCCCCCATTGGTCAGGCTGAAGACCATGCCGACCCCATTCATGCCGCTCAGCGTAAGGTTAAAAATGGTTACAACCAGCGTGGGCAGCATTAACGGCAGCATAATATACCGGATAACCTGCCAGCCATTCGCTCCATCTATCCGGCTGCTTTCAAGAACCTCTTTCGAGACAGTTTGTATGGCAGCCAGCAGAAGCAATGTAACAAAGGGCAATGCTCTCCAGGTAGAAGCCAGGATCAACAGAAGCATCGCCGGAGAGGGAGGAAAAGGAAAATCGCCAATCCAGGGGCGTGGGGTCACCGCAGTCAGAATCGAAAGACCATTTGGGGGGAAAATAGCCGGATTCTGCAGGATCCCTGAAAGCAGCCCGTAATCCGGCACAACCAGCAGGCGGAAAACCAACCCCGCAATGATCTGAGCAATTACCCACGGAATAAAAAGCAAAGTAAGGTAAAAACCTGTAAAACGAATTTTACGACTCAGTAAAAATGCCGTGATAAACCCGATAATCATTGTCAAAACCACATATCCCACCAGAAATACAATTGTGTGGCCAACGCTTTCAGCGAATTGACTGGTACCAAAAAGCCGCTCAAAGTTCTTAAAACCAACAAATGTCCAGCCAGCAGGTTCTCGCTCCTGTAAACTCAGCCACCCCGTATATAAAGCCGGATAAACCTGAACCACCAGCAGAACGAGGATTGTCGGCATGATCAACCAGAACGGAAGCGAATTACGCAGCCACTTACTGTTCTTTATGCGGTGCAGCGTTTCTTGCATTAGAAGTAAACCTTTCATGAGAGCAGAAAATTTCTGAGAAAAATAATTCCGGAAAGGGCGGCAGGGTGAGATTCACGCTGCCGCCCTGTTCTAATTAAGGTTACGCAGATGCATACTAATTACCAGCGTTGTATTCCTCTTGCGCCTGGATCAACGCGGCTGAGATATCCGCGGTGGGATCATCTTTGATCAACTTGTAGATCACATTCATTGCCAGAGGCTGAGCCTCAGCAGGTCGTTCTAAAGAGCCATACCAGGGGCGGCAGGCACTTGCGCCAACCGCTTCGGCAGCCTGCTGGTAATAAGGCGCCTGGAAGTATTCATGGGATTGGGTTGTTTTCAATGTGGGGAAGCCACCACCAACACCCATCACAAAATCCGCGTCCTGTTCCGGGCTCATGATCCATGTGATGAAATCATAAGCTGCCTCTGGGTTTTTGGCCCCTACAGGAATGGCCAGCCCTCTTGATTTGGTATCGCAGCCCGGTTCATGCCCTTCAGCCGAGAGGAAAGAAGACAGGTAAATATCTCCAGCGGCAATCGCATCCAGAAAATCGTTCTCGTTGCCTTTGTCATACTTCGTGCCATTCGGTGCCGTCAACGGGTTCAGGTAACGATAGCCGTTCAATCCGGTTGGGAAAGAGCCAGCCGACGAATCCTTAAAGGCTTCTTCCTCCTGGAATCCACCCGCAAAAGCGATTTCCGGCACATATCCATTAGCAATGATCTCGCGCATGAATTCAATCGCAGCAACGTTTTCAGGAGTATTCAACAGCATGTTGCCCTGGCCGTCATCCAATCGCCCACCAAACGATGAAAGGATGGTGAAGACTGCTCTTTTGATACCTGCGCCATTGCTATCCGTTGAGCCGAAGAACGTGATCGCGTAATATCCTTGTGCTTTCAATGCTTCTGCCTGCTCCATAAATTCTTCAGGCGTCTCCGGATACCCATTCGGGAACCGGTCAGTCCACACGTATACTACCTGGGGCTGTTGAGCAATCGGAATACAGTACAGTTTTCCATCGGGTCCTTTGCAGGATTCAACCGCACTGCTATCCAGATCACTGAACCATTCCTGGGCCTGCGCCCATTCTGTCAAATCCTGGAGCGTGCCGTTTCTATAGAAAGTGTTAATGTTATCAGTTAACGCTTCAAACACGTCCGGTACATCGCCGCCAGCCTGAACCGCGGCTACCAGTTCCGCGTCCATCTTATCGAATGCTTTTGGAACATTGACCCAGTTCCACTTACCGGCAAATTCCTCGTTAAACATTGGGATTGTGTTGCGCAGGTATTCATTACCCACCCGTTCGTCGGCGGCAGGATCTTCATTATCCTGGTCATACTGGAACCATGATACAAAGTCCACTGCTTCCGCAGGTTCTTCGACTGCAGGTTCTTCTACCGCTGGCTCCTCTGCCACCGGTTCTTCTGCTACAGGCGCTTCGGCGGCCGGTTCTTCAGCCGCGGGCGGTTGTGCCGCTGGAGCACAGGCTGCCAGAAGCGCAACAATCAGCAAAAATCCAAACAACTTAAAAAACAAACCACGGTGCTTCATCAATTTTCCTCCTGTTACTATTAACGGTCAGACTTTAGGTTCAATCACTTCCATGGAAATGATATACCTGTCTTCAAGCGTCCATCTTCTCTCTGGCAAATCACCTCCTTGTAAAATAAGTTTTTAAGCCTCTTTCAGGAAAAGCGCTATCCGTATCCTGTATCCATCTTTTGAGGGTTATCCAACGCAACATTAACAAACCAAGTATATGAGAAAGACAACCTGCTTAAATATTATTTCGCGAGGGTTGGTTCAACCCCAGCAACCCGAATCCGGATTCCTCGCGCTTCAAAAGGGGTCAAAATTTCAGCCGGAGTGCGATCACTGGTGATAATGACGTCAATTTGATCGCTTGGAAGCATTTGCAATGCAAAGGTCAATCCAAATTTGGTGTGGTCAGCCAGCAAAATGATCTGATCTGAGATTTCTGCAAAAGATCGCACTGTACCAATTTCAAAACCTGTCTGAATATTATTTGACCGGCCAAACTCCGGATCAATCCCACGACAACCGCAAAAATATTTACGGACTCTCAAACACTTTAATGCCGTTTCCGCCAGTTCTCCATAGGTACACATTTCTTGCTGGTCAACAAAACCACCAATAAAGATCAATTGAATATGAGAAGCGTTCCGAAGCACTTTTTGGATCTCAAAATTATTTGTGATGATCTGTAAGTTCTGCCATTCCTTTTCAGCGATTTTCCTAGCAAGCGCAATTGTGGTGGAACCCGACTCAAGAGCGATCACATCTCCATCATGTATAAACTCAAGTGCCGCCGCGGAAATTGCTTCTTTTTCCTCAATCTGTTCCTTTTGCCTGAGCAGTACCGGAGGCTCAGGATGAGAACGTGCTACGATCCTTGCTCCACCATGCACGCGATGAAGATATCCCTCTTGTTCCAGATCATCCAGGTCACGCCGGATGGTAATCTCACTGACATCAAAAAGTTGTTTCAATTCAGCAACAGAAACCATTTTATAGCGTTGAAGACCTGCCAATATTTTTTCCTGCCGCTCTGATTTTAGCAATGTAAGTTATCCTTTTGTTAAACAATCATTAACAATCATTTAATAACATATTATTTGAGCATTTTTGTTTGTATTTTTTATTGTACTGTTTATTATCACTCATTACAAGTGGTTTTAACAAAAAACGCCGGCAAATATTGCCGGCGGCCTCACTAATTCATTGTGAAGCGATTAAAGCTGGAATTTAAGCGGTTTCCCCTGTAAAACAGCCAGCAGGTTGGTGTAATCGCTTTTCCGACCATGCTCGGCCGAGGGTGATCCAGCCGCCACATGAGGGGTGAGAATCAGATTTACCATTGGGTCACACGCCAGTTCCAGCAGTGGATCATCAGGGCGAATGGGTTCCCAATTGAAAGTATCCAGCGCCGCGCCACCCAGATGATCTGAGCGTATTGCTTCAATCAACGCATCCTCATCAATCACCCCACCCGCACCGCAGTGCACAAAAAACGAACCCTCTTTCATAGACTGGAAGAATTTTGCGTCAAGGGATAGCACTGTTTCGGGGTAATAGGGCAGCAGGGAACACACCACATCGCTTCTTTGCAAGACCTCTTCTTTACTGGCGTATTCAAGTTCCAGACCGCGTTCAGCACCTTCAGGAAGACGGCTGCGCTTATTATATAAAACTGTGCACCCATACGGTTTCAACCGGCGTACCATCTCCACACCGATCTCACCAAAACCCAGAATACCCACCGTGCTGTGATACAGACCTTTGATGTTTTCACGTTCAGACCAGTTGTACGCGAAATAATCCTCATCGCAAAGTTTTGGGGGTTTCCCCCAATCATCCGCCTCTTCAGCGATATACATCATCTCTTTTGCGCGTTTAAGAACCGCCAGGATTTGAAAAATCATATGCTCTGCAACCATAATCGTGGTCCAAACTGGCCAATAGCAAACCGGTACACCAAAATTACAGGCCGCCGCGACATCCAGATCCCAGGTTTGCGAGCCCAAACGTTGAATCAGTCGCAGCTTCTTGCCAGCCGCGATCATATCCGCATCAATCACCCCGGAGCGCTCACTGATCAGGAACTCTGCATCAGAAAGATGTTGCAACAATTCTGCTTTGCCCGGATCACGGAGCATTACAATATCCAATTCATCAGGTGCTGCATCAAGAGCATCCTGTTGGTGTCGCAATCCCCGGTGTGTGACAAATAATGTACGGTGTTTATCCATGCTTTTCTCCTTATATTATTTGCGTTCCCTAAACCCGAGACAGCTTTGATTATCGCGCGACTTTAAATCAACAACTTCCACAGATATCAGGCTGGTATCGTCTTACGCCGGTTTGATCCACCTCGGCGAACAGCTCTGTCACGGTTTTACCCAATTTTGGATGCACAAAATCCGCCTCTAAATCTGCCAGAGGGGCCAGAACAAATGCCCGTTCCTGCATGCGGGCGTGCGGGATATGTAAATCTGGTGAATCAAGAATCAGATCATTATAAAAGATAATGTCAATATCAATCTTACGTGGCCCATCTCGAAAGGTGGGAATTCGGCCAATTTTTCGTTCAGCAGACTTAATAAAATCCAATAAGCAAACCGGCTCCAGATTTGTTTCAGCATGAATTACCTGATTTAAGAACAGATCCTGATCAAGGTAACCCACCGGGTCAGTCTCATAGATCGGAGAGCGGCGCAGGGTGTGCACTTTGGAACTGATCATCTCAACCGCCTCATCCAGGTTCGCCACGCGGTCACCAAGATTTGTTCCCAGTGCAAGATAGATTTGTTGTTTCATTTTTTCCTTTCTAACAGTAATTTGATATGGGTTGTTGCGGCTGATTACCGCAAACACCAGATCTAATTATAACCTTGTAAAATTACGCCTCTCACGCGAGTGGTTGAGCGGAACAAATCCGTTTACTGTATGCCACGGAATGAGGCCGTCAATGCCCCCATCAAAGCTGTGTCATACCCCAATTGACTGAGCTGGATCGCTGGAGCAGGCACCAGGCGTAAATTCGCTGCCATTACCCGCCTGGCCTGATCCAACAGTTTCTCTCCGCCCCCAACAGCTACCCCACCTCCCAGCACGATCACACCCGGCGCGTAAAACGCCGCAATATTCCGCAGTCCCTGTCCCAGATTGTAAGCGACTTCTGACCATTCCTCAGCGTTCAGCGCTTCTGCGGGTTTTCCATAAATCCGCCGGATGCCATTCCCGGAGACCAGCGCTTCCAGGCAATCTGGCGCGCCACATTCACACCACAGACCCTCCGGGTTCATGCAATGATATGCTATCGAATGATGCCCCACCTCAGGGTGCGCGCCGTTAAATCCCCGGTAAATTTTTCCATCCACCAGAAATCCACCACCAATGCCAGTCGATATTGTCATGTACAACAAACGATTGTTCTGGACTCGCCCAAGATAATACTCCCCCAACGCAGCAATATTGGTGTCCACATCCACCCAGAATGGGCAATGGTATCTGCTCTCCATCCTGGTTTTTAACGGCACTTCGCGCCACTGTGGTTGGTGTAACGGAGATACTACCCCGGTCTGCCAATCCAATGGCCCGCCAATTGCCGCGCCCATCCCCAATAGCTTTTTTCGTCCGGCAACCTGTAAAATCATTGAATCCAGCAGCTGTAATCCCTCTTCCAGATCTTCTGGTGTAGGTTCCATAGCGCGCGCCAGCACATCACCAGCTTCATTTGCAGCCGCGACCATAAATTTCGTTCCCCCAATATCCAAACCAATATAAACACCCATCACATGTTCCTATCAACGCTGCTCAAACGCAGTGTCACATACTTAGCGTGATATCTAACAAGAACTTGCAGGCTTGCTGCGCGAGCGATGAAACAGACTTTACTGCAAACCCTCCCAGCGGGTGTATGCCTGGTTCGGGATTCCAATCCTTGCCAGCATTCTGCCAACCGTGCCGGTGATCATTTCATCCACAGTTTGAGCTTTGCCATAAAAGTAAGGAATAGGAGGAAAGATGATCGCTCCAGCTTCTGCAGCCAGGCTCATCAAACGCAGATGTCCGCGGTGAAATGGAGCTTCTCGAACTGCCAAAAGCAGCGGTCTTCCTTCCTTTAACGTGACATCAGCAGCTCTGGTGATTAAATTATCCGAAAAAGAATTCGCAATGGCTGAAAGCGTTTTAATCGAACAGGGAGCCACAATCATCCCCTGAGTCATGAAAGACCCGGAAGCGATTGCCGCCCCGATATTTTCCGGAGAATAATGATAATCCGCCAGCGCCAGAATATCGTTTGGACCCCAATCGGTTTCCTGAGAAATGGTGATATACGCTGCCGAACTGATGATCAAATGGGTTTCGACTCCGGCAGTTCTTAATAATTCCAGGGCGCGGATGCCATACACCACACCACTGGCTCCAGTGATCCCTACAACGATCTTTTTCAAGTTCTGGTTCTCAGTCACACTTCTCCCAACTTAATGCTGATGCATCCACAAATCACAGGAAAGAATCTTATCCCCAATCCGCGAAGGCGTCCACTACCGGTTTGATATCATCCATCATCGGGTACAAGATTGGGCAAGTTACTCCAGCATCAATGTACTCTTTAACTTTATCCTGACATTCTTTTGTGGTTCCCACCGCCATGATATTTCTTACAACTTCATCCGGAATCACTTTGCTGGCTTTGATGTACTCTTCTTCGGTCGCCGGCCAGCCCATAATCGATTGTACCTTCTCGAGCAGTTCGTTGCTCACGCCGCTTGCCTTCATGATATGAGGTTCAGTCGCGAAGTAATAGGCTGCCACCTTCTTGGCCTCAGCCATGGCCTGTTCAGGATGTTCATCTGAAAGGCAGCAAACCAGCAGCTCAGGGCGGTCCACCTCTTCCAGCGTTTTCCCGGCTTTGTTCGCGCCCGCCTCAACCAGTTTAACCGCGTTTCGGATGTAATCCACAGAAACCACATAATTTAATACCACACCGTCGCAAATTTCACCAGCCATCTCCAGCATTTTCGGCCCCGTCGCGCCAATATAAATGGGAATATCCCGGGGTGATGTATCCCCAAATGCCACATCCAAACGAATCCGGTCGAGATGAACAAATTCACCTTGATAAGTGACCTCTTCCATTGTAAAAAGTTGTCTCATCGATTCCACATGCTCACGCATCGCCTGAAGTGGTTTGTGTCGTTCAACTCCCACGCGACCAGCAATCGGTTCCCACCAGGCGCCAATTCCCAGCATCACCCTGCCTTTGCCTTCCACCTTTCCACCGAGTTCCCACATGGTAGACCAGGAAGCAGCGATCACTGCTGGATTGCGCGTCCAGATGGGCAGAACACCTGAACCAATCCGCAACCGGTTGGTGTGAGTCAGGAAAGCGCTCATCATCACAATACAATCTCGTGCCAGACGGGTATCTGCCTGCCAAATCTCACTGAAACCGCGTTCTTCAGCATATTTCGCTATTTCCAATTCATAGCGGATGTTATGCTTATCCTGCATGTAAAGTGCCATACGTTGAGACATTTGAAACTTCCTCCAATTTGAACTGGTCGAACTAAGAAAAACAATCTATTTTTACAACATCACTCCTTAATTCACTTGATCAGGATAGATATTCACTCAAATCCACTTCAGGATATCGAATTCTCTCACCATAATCGCGGCGCTCCGGTTTATTGGTGGCATCAATTCCCAGCTTGGTTTGAACACCGCGTTCGTCCGCTGTGGGGTCCATTTCATGTCCCTGTGAGCCTGGCACCAGAAAAACATCTTGTCCCCAATCGACCCGGTTGATCAACGCCCAAAGCACATCCGCCGGATCGTAGATATTCACGTCGGGATCCACCACAATCACCTTCGCGATGTTGACATGCGCTGTGAATGCGGCCATGGCTACATTTTTAGGCTCACCCGGATTGCTCTTTTCCAGTTGGACAATCGCGGCGAATCCATTTCCGTAAGGCGGAATATGCAATCCAGTGATGTTTTTACTGACATGACTCACAAAACGCATCAGAAGCGGCTCGCGCGGCAGTACGTTACCGATATAAATATGTTCAAACTCCCCGGGGACAATGGTCTGGAATATCGGGTTATCCCGATAACAGATCGCGGTCACCTGAAAAACCGGGCTGTTCCACAGTTCACCATAAAACCCATGGAACTCAGCCAGCGGACCTTCCTTTCTTCTCTCTTGCGGCGGCAGGTATCCTTCGATCACAATCTCGGCGTCCGCGGGAATGTCGATATCTACCGTAACGCCCTTACAAACCCGAATTCCTTGACCCCTTATCGCTCCTGCGATCAGCAGCTCATCGTCATCGTATCTCGCCCCCGCCGCAATGCTGATCGCCGGGTCCACCCCAATCGCGACAGCCACCTGCAAGGCTTCGCCTTTTGCTTCCTGTATCTTGTAGAACTGCATTACGTGCCGCCATTCGTTGACATTAAAACCAAGTGTTTTGGGCCCAAGCACCTGCATCCGGTTATAAGAAAGATTACCCCGACCACTGACCGGATCCCTGGTCAACGTGATTCCGCCTGTGATGAAGGGACCCCCATCATGCTTCCCGTGTGTCGGAATGGGTAGCTTATTTAAATCAATCGCATCTCCTGTGATCACGTTCTGCTTCCAGGCTGCTTCCATTACTTTTTGAGTGGGAACAGCACAGGAGGGATCCAGGGCCTCTTCCATTTTACGCGTCACATCTCTTAATTCGCACTCCAGAGCAAGCGCTGCCAATGTGGGACTGGAAACCGCCCCACCAAAAACTGGCCATTGCGCTCCAATGGGATTTGTAAATAAAGCCGCCCCACGCCCTTGCCGGGCAATAGTAGCAGCCACATTGGCAAGTTCATGAACCAGATTAACAGGTTTTTCAATCTCATTGAGTTGGCCGGCTTGTTTCAACACTTCAAGGTAACTGCGAAGATCGCGGATCTGGTCCATTATGCCTCCAGGTTTTCAAACAGTTCCCCCTCAAATAGTATATACAAGCAACCCCAAAAATTGTAAAAACGATCTGAGATTCACTGCACACTTCGTCTGGTTAAATTGTATATTAGTTTCAAAAAATGTCAAGCCAGACTTCCCAAAGGTCTCTTTTGTTAATTTTTACTTGACACAAGAGGTTATGTTGTGTACTATAATTAACAGTTGAGTTTACTTCTTTCGTCAAGGGAAATTCGGAAAGACATCCTCGATTTAATTATTTGCTGACCTAAATAAGGATCAAAATAGAATGACCTCAGGTTCAGAAATTGGCGAACGAATTCATCAAAGAAGAGGCGAATTAGGTTTATCCCTCCGCGAGCTAGCCAGGAGGTCGGGACTTTCTGCTTCTTTTATCAGCCAGGTGGAAAGAGGAAAAGTAAACGTATCCGTGGATTCATTACAACGCCTGGCAGAATCATTAAGTATCTCTATTCTGTACTTCCTCCAAAAAGACGGAATCAAAGCAGCTTTCACCGGCCCAAACGGATCCAAAACACCCTCGGAACCGACCTCCCACGATTCCCCCTATGAATACACCCCCGTTGTCGATATTGCAAACCGCCCAAGATTAACCCTGCCGGCTTCCGGCATAGCTTACGAGTTACTGACAAACGATCTCAACCGGAAAATGGAAGCGATCTACGAGCGACTTCAGCCCGGCGCTGCCAAGCTTGCTCGCCCCCTGCGCGAGCCCACCGAAGAGTTCATTTACTTGCTCTCTGGGTCACTCAGTGTAAGTCTGGAGACAGGTGAACATATTTTGCATCCCGGCGACACGATCTATTTTGAAGGGAGAACGCTGCGTAGACTGGCCTGCGCGTCCCAATCAGAAGACGCTGTCTGGATCGCGGTCATCACTCCACCGGTATTATAAGTTTCCACAAGCAGCCTTTTACTACGAGATGAGAAACCCGGCTGCGTGCCAGCAATAACAGAAGAATGATTTAGCTTACCTGCTTTTCATCGAAAGCAGATGATAACAACAGACACAACAAACAACCAAGTACTCCATTTCAAACTCTAAACCCTTTAAAAAGCGAGAAACAAATGATGGGCAAATCCAACTATTCAAACGAATTCTTACAGGAACTGTACCGCCGTATGCTTCTGGTGCGGGAATTTGAACTCCGCGCCATTGAAGAGCGCCGGCAGGGATTCATACCCGGTTTTATCCACTCCTGCGTGGGTGAAGAAGCTACTGCCGTGGGGGCATGTGCCGCCTTGAGCAAAGAAGATGTTATCACCAGTACCCACCGTGGCCACGGACACCTGCTAGCAAAAGGCGGTGACCCAAAGTACATGATGGCAGAACTGATGGCTCGTTCTACCGGGTATTGTCTGGGGCGAGGAGGTTCACTTCATATCTCTGATTTTGACCTCGGTATCCTGGGAGCGAATGGGATTGTCGGCGGGGGTATTCCCTCCGCTGCTGGGGCCGGGTTGGCTTTCGCAATGCGCAAAGAGCCCAAAATCGCGCTCGCTTTCTTTGGAGATGGGGCATCTAACGAAGGTTCTTTCCACGAAGCCGCTAACCTGGCAGGAGCCTGGAAACTACCGGTCATCTTTTTCTGTGAAAACAATCTATATGGTGAGGGGACGCCGCTCTCCAAAGCCGCAGGCATCAGCGATATTTCCAAACGTGCCGAGGCTTACGGCTTCCCTGGGATATGTGTGGATGGCAACAACGTGATTGCGGTATACGAAGCTGTCTCTGAGGCCAAACAGCGCGCGCTGGAGGGCAACGGTGCCACGCTGATTGAAGCGAAAACGTACCGCTTCCGAGGTCATTATGAAGGTGACCCGCAGGTTTATCGCAAACCGGGAGAAATGGAGGAATGGAAACAACGCGACCCAATTCCTACCTACAGGAAAACCCTGCTGGATTCCGGAAAATTCTCCGAAGATGAAATCCGGGCCATTGAAGCCTCAGTTCAGCAGCAATTGGATGAAGCGGTTCAATTTGCCAAAGCGGCTCCCATGCCCCAACCCGAAGAAGCATTGGCTGGAGTGTATGGAAACGACCACGATGGTCTGGTTTTCTGAGAACGATGTAAGCCAGTCTTTGTCACTGACACTTTAGAAAAGAAGGTTAATAATGCGAGAGATTTCTTATAGTGAAGCAATTCGAGAAGCGATGTGCGAGGAAATGCGCAGGGATTCCACCGTTTTCCTGATGGGTGAAGACGTCGGCACTTTTGGTGGGGTGTGGGGTGTTTCAGCAGGAATGTTGAAAGAGTTCGGTGAAGAACGGGTCCGGGATACACCGATCAGCGAAAATGGCTTTATCGGAGCCGGGCTGGGTGCGGCAATGGTGGGGATGCGCCCGATAGTAGAGATTATGTTTGCCGATTTCTTGATGTGCGCCGGTGACCAGATTGTCAATCAGATCGCTAAAGCTCGTTTCATGAGTGGAGGAAAAGCACAGGTTCCCCTGACCATCCGGGTGATGACCGGCGCGCCCGGCTCTTCCGCTGCCCAGCATTCCCAGAGCGCGGAATCCTGGTTCATGAATTTTCCCGGATTGAAAATCGTGGTTCCTACCAACCCGGCGGACGCGAAAGGATTGCTCAAATCCGCCATCCGTGGCGAAGACCCGGTAATATTCTTTGAACACAAAATGCTCTATGGAGATAAGGGTCCTGTGCCTGAAGATGATGATTTTGTAGTTCCATTCGGAAAAGCTCGGATTGTTCGTGAGGGATCCGACGTCACCATTATCGCCATCGGTGAAATGGTCAAGAAATCACTTAAGGCAGCTGATCAACTCGCTGAAGAGGGCATTAGTTGCGAGGTGATTGACCCCCGCACCCTGGTCCCACTGGATAAAGAAAGTATCATCCGATCCGTAGCAAAGACCAGCCGGGCAGTAATCGCTTATGAAGCACACAAGCGTGCCGGTCCGGGCGCGGAAATTGCCGCTGTATTGGCTGAAGAAGCCATTGAATATCTCGATGGTCCTATCTACCGCATCGGGGCAAAGAATGTCCCCATCCCATACAGTCCCATTCTGGAGAACGATGTGCTGCCCAACGTGGAAGATATCACCAGAGCAGTTAAGGCGTATTGGAGTTGATTCATTTACGGTATTGCCAATCCTTAATCGGCTTCTTAGTTGGTGCGATGGATTGGAAAACTAATCAGAGAACGATTGAGAAACAGGAGAATCTACAATGGAATTCACAGGATATCTTGATTTTTGGTTTACGGATCGTCCCTTGATCCAGCGAGTAGAAGCCTTTGCCGGGTTGGGAATTAAACGTCTGGATGTCTGGTGCTGGCGTTTGGTGGACATGCAGGCTCTTTCTACCGAATGTGAAAAACACGGGTGTGTTATCAACTCCACTTTTGATGACCAGATGGGTTCCCTGGCTGACCCAGCGGACAACGAACTGACTCTGCGCAGCTGGGCAGAAAGCCTGGAGATGGCCGAGAAATATGGAGTGGAACACCTCTTCATTTTCTCAAACCAGGTTGATATTGTCGATGGCAAAGAATGGACTCGCCGTCTCTCCCACAATTTCACCCAAGCCGAACAGTATGCCAATCTGCTTAACCAGACCGAAAAAATAATGAAACTGGTTGAGCAAACCCGCATCGAAGTTTGGGTTGAAGCCCTGAATGAATTCCATATTCAAGGCGGCGTGCTGGTGCACGACCATGATCTGGCAGCAGACTGGATTCAACGCATCAACCACCCCCAGTTACGTCTGGCATTCGATTGCTACCACCAGCAGCGCACCGCCGGGAATATCATGTACGGCATGGAAGCTTACCAAAGCCTGTATCCCACATTCCACATTGGCGATGTGCCGACCCGTCAGGAACCTGGAACTGGCGAAATCAATTTTCCAAACATTGTCAAAAAGCTTCACGAATTGAATTATGATGGCCTGATTGGGATGGAATTCCGCCCTTCTACAGATGAGAAAATCGTATATGAGCGGGTCAGAAAACTGTTTTTGGGTGAATAAATACACCCACCGCGTTAAAAAGTTTTCTTGAGACAATTTTCGTACAGGGTACGTGCGCCCTCCAAAAAATGAATTTTGAGGAAAAGAATGACGGAAGAAAAAATCTATGAAGTCGTCATGCCCAAATTAGGCATGATCATGACCCAGGCTCAACTGGCAGCGTGGCACAAAGAGGATGGCGATTGGGTCAACAAAGGCGAACCGCTGTTCGATTTTGAAAGTGATAAATCAACCATCACGATTGAAGCCCCCATGAGCGGGTATGTGCATCTTATGGCTATTGTGGGTGACGTTGTTCCGGTTAAGCAAACAGTCGCCATCATAACCAGCACACCGGCTGCTTCTGTTGATAACACCCATCCCAACCAGCCAAAGATCAATACAACATTCAAGCCTGCGCCCGCTACCGTCAAAGAAGCTGTGGCGCGGGGGGGAAAAGTCACCGCAAGCCCCAAATCGCGCGTCGCCGCCAGGCTGAAAGGGATTTCTCTGGAAGGATTATCTGGATCCGGTCCGCGTGGCATGATCGTCACCGCAGATGTAAACCAGGCCGCAGAAGCCGTGACAGACATCAAGGCCTCACCGCTTGCCCGAAAAATCGCGAAAGCCAATCAGATCGATCTCAACCTTCTCACAGGCAGTGGTCCTCGCGGGCAAATAGTGCGCGCAGACGTGGAAAACGCCTTAGAGACGCAACCAGTAGCGCCGCTGCCCACATCGAAAGCAGTCCCGCTGACAGGCTTGCGCGCTGTGATTGCCGAACGGCTCACGACAGGATGGCAGGAGCGCCCGCAGGTCACCCTGACCGCGGAAGTAGACGCCACCGATCTGGTGAGCGCGCGGGACCAAATTAACGTGGAAACCGGTCACAAGGTTTCGTATAACACTTTCATCGTTCTGGCAGTTGCCAGGGCGCTCAGGCAAATGCCCTTTGCCAATGTGCAACTCACCGGACAGGGCCTGGTTGCGCTTTCTGACATCCATATCGGTGTAGCGGTGGATACAGACCGGGGACTGCTCGTGCCGGTTCTGCGTAACGCGGATCAGAAATCTTTACTGGCCCTGGATGAAGAGTTCCGGGGTCTCGCAGTCCGCGCACTGGAAGGAAAATGTTTACCGGAAGAATTATCCGGCAGCAGCCTCACTATCACCAACCTTGGCGCGTTTGGGATCGATGCGTTCACCCCTATCATTAACCCACCAGAAGCCATGATCCTGGGCGTTGGCCGCATTGCCCTCCGGCCAGCTGTGGTCAACGGTCAAATTGTTCCGCGACAGACTGTCGTTCTCAGTCTATCCTTTGACCACCGCTTAATGGATGGCGCGCCCGCGGCGCGTTTCCTCCAGCGCGTTGTGCAACTGCTGGAACGTCCTGTCATTCTGATTTCCAGCGCGTTTTTGTAGAACAAAAAAGGAAGAATACACGATGAACTTAAAAGACTCAGTTGTCCTGATCACTGGAGCGGCAGCCCGCGTAGGACGCGCTGTAGCGCTTCATCTGGCCGGCAAAGGCGCCCATATTTCATTCAGCTACTACCTGGAGAACGAACCCTGGCAGGAGACCAGATCCGAGATTGAAGCCCTTGGTGTTAAGTCCTTGGCAACCCAAACCGAAATCCGTGATGCGGGCCAGATCAAAAAGCTGGTTGAACTGACCCTGAAGGAATTTGGACGCGTGGACGTCCTGATTAACAGTGCTTCCATCTGGTTAAAATCACCTTTTCTGGAAATCAGTGAAAAGGATTGGGACATGGTTCTGGACATCAATCTGAAAGGGCCGTTCCTGGCTTCCCAGTCCGTCGCGCCTGTGATGCTGGAACAGGGAGGTGGTGTGATCCTGAACATAACCGATTTATCGGCTTTCCAGGTTTGGGAAGGATATACGCATCACGCGGCCAGCAAAGCCGGGCTGGTTTCTCTCACCAAATATATGGCACTCGAACTGGCCCCTACTATCAGGGTCAATGCTATCGCTCCCGGGACCGTTCTCCTGCCTCCTAATTACACTCCCGAAAAGAAAAAATGGGCTGAAGATAAATCTTGCCTGAAACGGGTAGGTAGTCCCACCGATGTGGCTGAGTTGGCCGCCTTTCTGATCGGAAACGATTTCGCCACAGGCGCCGTTTACTTCATGGACGGCGGCAGGTCCTTAATCTGACACAGGGCAGCATGGTTGAGTTGAAAATCAGGTAGGTGTAGGCAGCACTGGTTTACGCCTTTTTACTCCATCTGTCAACCATGAGCTAAACAATGATGTGTCTTGAGGTAATAAAATGCCAGAAACCATTCTCAGTCTGGATATCGGCACCACCACTGCCAAGGCGCTCCTGTTCGACATTAAAGGTGAAGAGCTGGCTATCGCAGAAAAGCCCTATCCACCTTTAATCACGCCTAACCCGGGCTGGTTTGAACAGAACGCGGAGGATGTCTGGAATGCCTGCGTGGACGTTTTGCGCCAGGTTTCCAGCCAGCGGGATGCGGATACGCACATCCTGGGGATCGCGATTGCCTGCCAGGGCGGCTCGCTCATCCCGGCGCTCGCAGATGGCACGCCGCTCCACCCCATGATTACCTGGATGGACAAACGCTCAGAAGCAATTGTCCGCAAATGGCGTACAGATGGGTTGGAATCAAAAATCAGGGATATCACCGGCTGGCTGCTTGACCCCGGGCTGCCTTTGCCGATGATTGCCTGGCTGCGGGAAAACCGACCGGATATTTTCAAGAAAACAGAGCGCTGGCTCTCATTGAACGATTACATTGCCCACCGGTTGACTGGAGAATTTTGCATGACACCATCTCTGGGTGCTGCCATGCAATTCTTCAACATTCGCACCGGCCAGTGGTCTCAGGAAATATGTGATCTCGTCTGCGTTAAAACTGAACAATTCTCTCCAATACGACCCGCAGACGCGGTGGTTGGCTACCTGACCGCCGAAGTCCAGCAGTTGACCGGCATCGGTGCGGAAGTGCCGGTCATAAACGGCGGTCAAGACCACTCCGCGGAGGCGGTAACCCTCGGCATGACCTCCGCGGGCGACGCCTGGTTGGGCACGGGAACTGCCTGGGTCATCAACGGCATCATGGAAGAACCAGCGGTGGAGCGTGTTCCTGCCAATATGAGCCTGAATTATCACACGCTACCCCAACGCTGGACAATCTCGCAGCTTATCGGTGGGATTGGTGCAGCCATAGAATGGTGGATCAATCTGGATTGGAAGCACGCTGGCATTACCCTCTCCACGCCGCGCGCTGAATTCTTCGCAGCTATCACAGAAGAGGTCCGGGAGTCCCCTCCCGGAAGCCACGGTCTGATCTATGTCCCTCTGACCGGAACCAGCCAACTTAAAAGCAACACCTCATATGGTGGCTTTGCCGGGCTGCGGTTGGATCACAACCACGCCGATATGAGCCGGGCTATGCTGGAAGGAGCCGGGTTTGAACTGCGTTGGGCACTGGAATCAATCGCCTCAGCCGGCATGCCTGTTGACCACCTGTGGTTGATCGGCGGTGCCGCTCGCAGTCCGGTCTGGCCCAATATTCTATGCAACATCACCGGCATTCCCATCTCCACCACCCAGTACAAACATGGGCCTGCTCTTGGGGTTGCGATTATTGCCGGGGTCAAAGTTGGTGTTTATCAGGACATAGAAGACGGCCGCTCACGATTTACCATCTCCGCCCATCATATCCAGCCAGATCCCGTTCAGGTCGAGCTGTACAACCACCAGTACCTGGCCTATCGCAAAACAGCGCGCATGCTCGGAACCATCCATGAATAAAAAACCTTCTCTTAACCTGAGAAAGATTAAAGGCATTGTCCTGGATATAGATGGGACCCTCCTGCGCGGAAACGCCCCCATGCCTGGATTGATTGATTTTTTTGATTTTCTTCACCAGCACAATATTGTTTTCAAGGTGGCCTCCAACAACTCTACCAAAACGACAGCACAGTACCAGCAAAAATTAGCACAGTCCGGCGCTCCAATTGCGGTGGAAAATGTGTTGACGTCCGCGGTGGCTACCGGCGCTTACCTAAAAAGACAATATCCTCAAGGAGGTTCCGCGTTTATTATTGGCAAACCCAGCCTCCGCCAGGCCGTCCGCGAAGCGGGCTTTGAGATTTTCGAGGATGCCGCTCACACTGTAGATGTGGTAATTGCTGGAGGAGATGATGAACTGACATACACAAAATTAAAATTCGCCACACTGCTTCTGCAGAAAGGCGCGCACTTTATCGGCACCAATCCAGATGTGGTTTACCCCACTGAAGAAGGCCTGGTTCCCGAAACCGGAACAACCCTGGCCGCCCTGCGAGCCGCCTCTGGGGTTCAACCAGTGATCATCGGGAAACCCCAACCATTCCTGTTCAATATCGCCATACAGAACATGGGAACCGCACATGCAGAAACCGCCATCCTGGGGGATCGGCTTGAAACAGATATTCTTGGCGGGCAGCAGGCTGGACTGCGAACCATTCTGATTACCACTGGCATTGATAACGAAAACACCGTTCCTTTGAAAAAGATTTATCCCGATCTGATCGTTCAGGATCTCAATGAACTGACGCTGCGCTGGCAAACCGCGCTGGAAACGGCATAATCCCGCGGCATACTGCTTTGTTAAACTCGAGAGGCTGTTCTTGTATGAACAGCCTCTTTGAAGTTCAACATTGTATTCAGGTTTGAGTGTGTTTTTTAACGCCGCAAAATAGCAATCGCTTCTTCTAAAGAAGCGTCACCATGGATGATCGCCACCAGGGCCCGGGTCATCGCTTCCGGATCATCATGCTCAAAGATATTGCGCCCAATCGTGCCACCCGAAGCGCCCTTATCCATTGCCTCTCGCATTTCTTTC
>ENA-ORXD01000741-ORXD01000741.1-sediment-metagenome-genome-assembly--contig:-NODE-741-length-35624-cov-4.059471_pt1 | contig 35624 bp, 35 predicted proteins | sample MGYA00237862_ERZ511471 | MGnify/ENA metagenome assembly ERZ511471 | reverse complement strand
CGCGGCTTGACCCCTGCCCGTAGTTCGCCCCGCCGACGATGAAGCCCCCGCCCGCGGCCTTCGCCCTGTCCGGGAAAGCCGGGTCGACGACCTCGAAGACGAACTTCGAGATCTCGGGGATGTTGGAACGGAACGGCAGGACCTTTGCCCCGGCGGGCATGATATGGTCCGTCGTGATGTCGTCCCCCACCTTCAGGAGAACGGTTCCCTCCAGCTCCGGGGACGGGGCCTTCAATTCGGGGAACGGGGCGATGTTCGGGCCCCTGCGGATCGTGACCTCGCCGGGGGCGGGGGAGGGCATGATGAAACGGTTGTCCTCCACGACAAGGCTTTCCGGCAGGTCGAACCGGAACGGGGGAAGGCCCAGTTTTTCGGCCAACTCGCGCGGGTCCGTCAGGACACCCGTCAGGGCCGAGGCCGCCGCCACCTCCGGGCTGACCAGGTAGACCTTCCCGGTGGAATGCCCGCAGCGCCCGAGGAAGTTGCGGTTGATGGTCCGAAGCGAAACGCCCTCCGTCGGGGGGGCGAAACCCATGCCGATGCAGGGCCCGCAGCTGGCTTCCAGGAGCCGGACCCCCGCCCGGACCAGGTCGTCGATCGCGCCCCTTTCGTTTCCTTCCAGGATGACCTGCCGGCTTCCCGGGGAAAACCCCGCGTCCACCCGCGGGTGAACGGCCCGCCCCTTCAGGAAGTGGGCCGCCGCCAGGATGTCCCGGAGCGAGGAATTCGTGCAGGACCCGAACATGACCTGGTCCACCGCAAGGCCGGCCAGTTCCCTCACAGGAACGACCTTGTCCGGCTGGAAGGGGCAGGCCACCAGGGGCTCGAGGCCCGCCAGGTCGATCTCGATCGTCGAATCGTAGGTCGCGTCGTCATCCGGGCGTATTTCAACCCACTGGGACTCCCGTCCCTGGACCCTGAGCCACTGGCGGGTGACCTCGTCACTCGGAAAGATGGAAAACGTCGCGCCGGTTTCCGCCCCCATGTTGGTGATGGTGGCCCGTTCCGGCACGGACAGGCTTGCCGCCCCCGGCCCCCCGTACTCCAGGACCTTTCCCACGCCGCCCTTCACCCCGATGCGCCGCAGCACCTCGAGGATCACGTCCTTGGCCGAGACGAAGGGCGGGAGGGCCCCGGAAAGCTCGACACGGACGATCTTAGGCATGGCCAGGGTGAACGGTTCCCCCGCCATGGCCAGGGCCACGTCCAGCCCCCCGGCGCCGATGGCGATCATGCCGATTCCGCCCGCGGTCGGCGTGTGGGAGTCGCTGCCGAGCAGGGTTCCGCCGGGCCTGGCGAACCGTTCCAGGTGAACCTGGTGGCAGATCCCGTTCCCCGCGAGGGAACAGATCATCCCGTACTTCGCGGCCACGTCCTGCAGGTAGCGGTGATCGTCGGGGTTCCGGTAATCCGCCTGGATCAGGTTGTGGTCGGTGTAGGTGACGGAAACCTCCGTCTGCACCCGGTCGATCCCGATCGCCTCGAATTCCAGGCAGGCCATCGTTCCCGTCGCATCCTGGATCAGGGTCTGGTCGACCTTGAGCCCGAGCCTGGACCCCGGCTTCAACTCTCCTTCCGCCACGTGGGTTTCGAGTATCTTTTCCGTGACATTCCTTCCCATGACAGTCCCCCCCTTGCAAAACGAGTTGCTCCAACGTGCATGCACTAATTTTTGCAATACAGGCTACATATCTGATAATTTCAGCACGTTTTCTTTTCCTGTCAAGCCGGATATTGTCCACAAACAAAAGGGTCCCCCCGGAAACCCGGGGGGACCCTGGAAGCCTTTGAATGCCGGCCTTAGACCTTTTGTCCCTGGACCAGGTTCCTCCAGGTCGCGTCGAGGGTTTCGTGCCGGACGGCCTTCGCGTCGAAATCCATGACACGGAAGACCACCTGGATGCAGAAGCTGATCCCGAAGGCGGCCAGGACCGTACCGAGCCCCACCGGGCCTCCCAGCAGCCAGCCGAAAAGAACGGCGCTTCCCTCGACGATGCCGCGGCAGAACCCCACGGCCAGCCCGGTCTTCCTCTGGAGCGCCACCATGAGGCTGTCACGCGGCCCAGCCCCGAAGCCCGAACCGATGTAGAAATACGAGGCGAAAGAGATGGTGAACAGCCCCGCGAACATCATGAAAAGCCCCGGCAGGAAACTTTCCATCCGCGGGATGAATCCCAGGGCCAGTATCCGGTCCATGAACACGCCGATCAGGATCATGTTCAGGATCGTCCCCAGGCCCAGCTTCTCTCCCGCCAGGACCACCAGGACGCAGATCAGGAGGCCCGTGAGGATCGACACGTTGCCGATGGTGATCCCGATCCGCCCGCTGACTCCCTGGTGGAAGACCTCCCACGGGCCGAAGCCCAGGTTCGCCTTCATCGTCATGACGATGCCGAGGGCGAAAAGGAACAGCCCGAGGAGAAGCTTTCCAAGCCTGCTGTAAAAATTGTTGCGGGTCATCGCTGGAACCTCCCGACTCAAAGTCCGGCACCCCGCAGCAGGGCTACCGTGCCTACCCCCAGGAACAGGGCCAAAAGGACGTTGCCGGTTTTTCGCGTGGCGATGAAGATCACACCGGCCGCCACTCCGCCCGGTATGCCGGCACCCACGATGCCCGGGAAAACGAGGGCGGCAAAGATCGCCCCGGGAAGCGCGTCCATCCCGCGCTTGAAGAAACCCGTCCTTGGCAGCTTTTCACCGAAGACCAGCCCGAGGAAGCGGATCCCCCAGACGAGCAACGCCGACAGGGCAATGACGACAACCCCCTCGACGACCGGAAGGCTCATGCGGGTTCTCCTTTCTTCACGGCCGCCGTGAAGGCGCCGGCCAGGCCGCCCAGGAGGACGTACCAGGCACCCGGCAGGCTCCTGGAAGCGAGCAGGGCCACCCCCGCGGACACCACCCAGGGGAGGATGTCGCTTTTCCCCCGCCACATGGTCACCGCAAGGGCGGTGAAGATGGCCGTGAAGGCAAAATCCATGCCGAAACGTTCGGGATGCGGAATCGCCAGGCCGAGACCGTGCCCGGCCAGGGTCCCGAGGGACCAGGCGGCCATGACCAGGACGCCCCCGCCAAGGAGGAAATTCGCCCCGACCGGCGAACGCCGGTTTTCCGCCATCGTCACCGCCCAGTTCTCGTCCGTGACGAAGTGGACCCTCCAGGCCCGCCCAAGCCAGCCGTAAGGTTCCATCATGGGCGCGACGGCAGCGGTCAGGAGGAAGTAGCGGACGTTCACCACCGCGGCGGCCAGGGCCATCTGCCAGGCCGACACGCCCCCCTGCCACATCCCCACGAGGACGAACTGGGCCGAGCCCGAGAAAACAGCCAGGTTCATGAAGGCCAGCGTTCCGATCCCGATGCCCTTGCCGGCCACAAGCACCCCGAAAACGAGGGCATAGGCGACGATTCCAAGGGAAACGGGTATCGCCGCCCTGGCCCCCCGGAAGAATTCACCCCTCAATATACCGATCGCCTTACGCCTCCAGGGCCAGGTCCACCGCCATGAGGGCGTGGAGCTCCGTGGAGTCGAAAACGGGAAGTTCCGTATGCTCCTGCTTCACCAGCAGGGGAATCTCCGTGCAGGCGAGGAGGATTCCTTCGGCACCCCGCGCAGCCAGTTTTTCCATGATCCCGAGGTAGGCTTCCCTCGACGAGTCCACGATCTTCCCGGCACACAGCTCCTCGAAGATCACGCGGTTCACCGTGACGCGGTCCTCTACGTCCGGGATGATCACGGAGAGCCCCCACTTCCTTTCGAGGCGCCCCTTCACGGTATCCGCCTCCATCAGGGAACGGGTCCCCAGGAGCCCGACCGTCTTGAAGCCCTTTTCCGTCACCGCCTTGCCCATGGCGTCGGCGATATGGATCACGGGAACTCCCAGGAGCTGTTCCACGTCTTCCGCGAAGGCGTTCGTCGTGTTGGAGCAGATCAGGGCAAAATCGATCCCGGAGCCCTTCATCCTGGCGGCCGACTTCAGCACCAGCCGACGGTACGTGTCCTTGTCCCCGGCGTTGATGGCCTTTGCCACGGGATCGAAATCCAGCGACGTCATCACGCATTCCGCGGAATGGAGGCCTCCCAGGCGCCTGGCGACTTCCTCGTTGATGATGCGGTAGTAGTCCTTGCTCGATTCCCAGCTGACGCCTCCGACAAGCCCGATCGTCTTCATGAAAGACCCTCCCTTATATTCTCATGGTGCCTTCAAGGACCGTCACGGCCGAGCCCCCGACCCTGACCCTCACGATTTCCCCGCCTTCCCGCTTCAGGGAGACGAAGACCCGCCCCGGCCTCTGGACCTCGTGGCCCGCCTCGCTCACCAGGTCGACCTCTTCACCGAAATCCACCAGGCGATGCGTGCCGATGTAGGCTCCCGCGCTGCCGTTTCCCGTCCCGCAGACCGGGTCCTCGTCGATGGCCACGAAGGGCGCGAAGGCCCTCATGTGGAAAGACGCCTCCGGGGACAGCGTCTCGAGGCAGAAGGGAATGATCCCGATCAGGCCGTGCTTTTCGCTGAAATCCCTGATGGCCGGCAAATCCGGGGCCATGGCCTGCAGGACCTTCAGCCTCTTCACGCCCACGACGAACCACCAGAGCCCCGTCGAGGAGGCCATGGGGGGCGCGTCGATCAGCTCGGAAACGTCCACCCGCAACAGGCGGGCCACCTCTTCCCGGCTAGCGGGGATCTCCCTCAGGACGGGTTTCGCCTGGGTCATCGTGAAGATCGGCAAGCCTTCCCGCAGGGAACGCTCGACTTCCAGGACCCCCGCCCTGGTTTCCTGGGTGAAGACCGAACGGTCCAAACCCAGCCGGCCTTCCTCGTGAAGGGCGGCGAAGCTTCCGATCGTGGCATGGCCGCAAAGATCCACTTCGGAGTTCGGGGTGAAAAAGCGCACCTTGAAATCGGCCTTGTCCGACGGGGCCACGAAAGCCGTTTCGCTCAGGTTCATCTCCCGGGCGATCCGCTGCATCTGCCCCTCGTCCAGCGAATCAGCAACCGTCACCACGCCGGCCGGGTTTCCCCCGAACGGCACATCCGTGAACGCATCCACCTGCTTGATCCTTATCGTTTCCACTCTTTGGGCCTCCCCTTTTCTCAGACGATCGGTTCCTGCCCGTCCATGACGCCGGGTTCGCCGGAACCGTTTTCCTGCGCCTTTTCCGCCGCTCTCGCAAGCCGGCGGGCTCCCTCCTCGATTTCGCCCATCGGGACATGGGTAAAATTCAGCCTGATCCGGTTTTGCCGCTGGGCCCCTTCGGGGCAGAAGGCCTGCCCGGGAAGGAAAGCCACCCGGTTTTCCGCGGCCCTGTCGATAAAGGCCCGCATGGGGAAGAAGCCCGGCAGGCTGCACCAGAGGTAGTACCCCCCCTGGGGCAGGTCCCAGTCCCAGCCGATCCGGGCCCTGTAGCGGGAGAGCGCTTCGGAGAGCCGGTCTCGCTTTTCCCGGTAGACGGTCCTGATCCGCTCCAGGTGCGGGGCATAGCGCCCCTCCCGCAAAAACCGGTCCAGGATCAGTTGGCCCGGCGTATTCACGTGAAGGTCGGTCATCTGCTTGACTCTCGAAAAACGGTCGATCACGGCGGAAGGGGCCGAAACCCATCCCACCCGCAACCCAAGGCAAAGGACCTTTGAAAAACTGCTCAGGTAAATCACGCTCCCGTGACGATCCAGGGCCTTCAGCGGCGGCAGGGGAACCCCTTCGTACCGGAGCTCGCCGTAAGGGTCGTCCTCCAATACCGGCAGCCCGAAGCGCCCTGCCGTTTCCAGCAGTTCGTGCCGCCTCTCCAGCGACATCGTCGTTCCCGAGGGATTCTGGAAGGTCGGGAGGGTGTAGACCAGCCTCGGGTTATGCCGGCGGATCGCGCTTTCCAGCAGGTCCGTCCGCATCCCCTCGCGATCCGTGGGAATCCCCACGACGCGCGCCCCGGCGGCTCGAAAGATTTCCAGGGCTCCGAAGAAGGTGGATTTCTCGACCAGCACCGTGTCCCCGGGCGAAAGAAAGGTCCGTGCCGTGAAATCCAGCCCCTGCTGGGATCCGGATAAAACCATCACGTTTCGCGGGGCAACGTCGATGCCCCGGTCGGCCATCAGTTCCGCAATGCTTTCCCTCAGGGGGGCGTGGCCCTCCACCGGGCTCGGCAAAAACTGCGTCCACATGTCCCCGGCGAGCAATTCCCTCTGGATGGCGGCGAATTCCTCCGAGGGAAACAAGCCGGGATCGGGAAAGCCGGAGGCGAAGGAGATCAGGCCCTCTCTCCCGTTCACCGACATCATCTCGCTGAACAGGTCCCCGCTAGATCCGGTGTCGGGGTTGAAAAGGGAGTACCAATCGAGGGGTTCGGCTTTTCCCGGAGGCATCCCGTTTTCACCCTCAAGCGCCGCCACGACCGTCCCCCTGCCTACCCGGGCCTCGAGAAACCCGTCCGCCTTCAGCTCACCGTAAGCTTTCACCACCGTGCTGCGGTTCACGCCGAGGCGCCTGGCCAGGTCCCGCTCCGGCGGAAGCGGGGTCCCTTCGTGAAGAAGTCCCGAAAGAATCCTCTCCCTGAGAGCGGAAGCGATCTGCAGGAAAAGGGGCGTTCCCGAGCCCCGTTCAAGCTCTAGGCGCATCATCCCGTGTTATTCCCCCCCGGCACGGCAAGCCGCATATGATCCATCCAATAAACGCATTTTATCCCACAAAACCCCCTTGGAAACCCCCAATTGGACCCCTTGATAGCCATCCAATTGCCGGCCTGCGGTCAAAAAGAGCCCCGCGGGCCTAAATAGGCCCGCGGGGCTCAGCCTGTCCAATGCCTTCGGGAACCCCGCTACTCGGCCAGGACCCTCGGACGGTGCACGTAGACGCTGCAGTTCGCATGCGCCACGACTTTCGCTGCCACGCTGCCCAGGAAGAATCGCCTGAGATCGAGTTTCCCCCTGTGGCCGATCATGATCATGTCGGCCTCAACCTCTTCGGCAAAATCCAGGATACTCTCGTAAGCCACCCCTGTCCTGAGCGTGACGGTCATGTCGGGCACCACCTGCCCGAATTCCTCCACGGCCTTGCGCACGTAGGCTTTCACCTCTTCGCTCACCTTCCCCAGGACGGTCTCCTCGACCTTTCCTAGGAAGGAATGCCAGGCCGTCTTCTCGGGCTCGATCACGTGGAAGAAATAGAGACGCGCGTCCTTTTCCCTGACCGCGTAGTTGAAGGCATAATCCATCAGGCTCCGGCTGACCGCGCTGTGATCGATCGCCACAACCACCTTCTTCATGCCCCTCACCTCCCCTGCAACAAGAGCAATAGCAGTATATCACTTGTTCATCTTACTGCTTTATTCCTTGGCCCGGTACCGGTCCTCCTGGCCGAAGAAGGTGATGTCGGCGTATCCGGCGTGAACCCTTCCGTGGTGCCTCACACCGGCAGGGATGAAGTACCGGTCTCCCCGGGTGAAGGTGTGCGGCGCTCCGTCGATCACCAGGTCGATCCGCCCTTCCAGGACGATTCCCCACTGCCACGCGTGGCTGTGCTCGGGCAAATCGACATCCTCGTCGAACCGCATGAACAACCCTTGGGCTCCCTTGCCCTGGAACAGGGTCGCCCAGGCCCCCGGAAACGGCAGTTCCACCTCCGGCAGCCCGCGGATCGGTTCCGGAAAGAAATTATCCGTCTTTTCCAACCGAATCTCCCTCCCTGGCTTGAGCTTTTCCCGTCCTCGCAAGTGTAGAATAACCCCAACTCTTTCAAGAATGGGCAGGGGGAATCCACCATGTGCAGGATGCTGCTGGCAAACCGCGAAGGCATAGAGGAGCTCAAGGGGGCCCTGGCCGCGATACCGGGCTGTTCCACACTCGAAAAATACCTGAGGGATCTCGAGCTCCGGGACGGGGGACAGGGCAACGGCTACGCCCTCCTGAAGGACGGCCGGGTCACCCGGCTCGAGAAGGGCGTGAACCTGGGCGTCGAGGAAGTGGCCAGGGTCATGGAAAAAGAGGCCTACGACTGGATCCTCTTTCACACCCGGGAGGCCAGCACGGGAAGCGTCTCGGACGCCAACTGCCACCCCTTCAGGGCCGTGGGCAAGGCCGACCTGCTTGCGGGGGTCAACGGCAACGAAAAGGAGCTCGCGGCACTGGCCCGCGCCGCAGGCGGCATCACGGACAGCGAGTTCATCATCCGCCTCGTCGCGGAAATGGGCCTGCCCCTGGAAGAAACCCTTTCCATCTACGAGTCCAACTTCTTCGGCTTCTACAACGGCAGACCCTTCATCAAGAAGGGCAACCGCGACATGCTGACCTGGAAAAAGGGCAAGGGCCTCGTGTTTGCCAGCGACTTCCCCTTCGGCATGACCGGCCTTGAAAAACCCGGACAGGACCACTTCTGGATGGAGGACCCTACATCCCCGGAATGACCATCTTCTTGTAGCCTGCCGGTATCGTGAACAGGGAATCGGGCTGGGACCCTTCCTTTATGTTCCGGTACTCGATCGTCATGCTGTTGTTCGGGTACTCCATCCGGAGCGCCACCGCGAGCTTGGGGGAGAACCACATCGTCATGGTGCCCATGGAGGGATCCTTGTAGACGACCTGGGTCTTGTCGCAGGGGTATCCCTGGATGCTCTCGGTGCCAAGCTTTTTGATCTCCTTCACCACTTCCTGGTCGACCTCGGCGCTCCCCGGGGCCTGCGCCTGGCCGCCGCGGAACTCGATGTAGGTCTTCGTTTCGGGGTTCAGGGCCCAGACCACCTTCTCGGCGATGTTGCCGATGGAGATCGACTTCTGCCCGCCCTGGCTCATCTCCATGCGGTAGAGGTTGCCCTTGTAGAAGGTTTTCGCCACGGATTCCTGCCCCCCCTGCAGGGTGACCATGTCCGCGGAGAACTCGGCGCTTCGCGCCATTCCCGCGAGGGCGAGGACCCAGAAGAGTACCGTCAGGCCCAGGACCCACTTGGAACGCCTGCTCATTCCCGCCACCTCCTTCTCTCACTTCAGCGAACTTTCGGGGACGAAGCGGAACTCCCAGGTCCCCTCGTCCTCTTCGAAACATCCCTCGTATGGCGTTTTGAAAATGAAATCCTTGCCCGCCATCAGCCGGTTCCACGGAACCAGCAGGATCAACCGCTCGTTCTCCAGGTAGGCGTGGCCGTTCCGGTACTCCCACCGGAGGGTGTGAAGGCCAAAGGAAGTTTCAAAGACCAGGGGCACCTGTTCACCCTTGTCCAGGGGATCCTTCGGCTTCCCCACGGGCCCTAGCGGCAGGTCGGATTGCGGCCCCAAAATCGCGCCGGCCAGGGTCAGGGTTACGTCGAAAGGCTTCGGTCCCTCGGTAATCCTGGGCGGCTTAGGCCCCGTCCCGTCGTCGACCAGGTTCAGGCGGAAATCCGAAAGGCTGCCCTTCCCGTGAACCTGGGTACCCGGCCCAAGGCTGTCCGGCTGGGCGATTGAAAAGTTTCCCCCCGGCCCTGCCGCCGGGGCTGCCGACCGGGTGAACTGGACCTTACGGAAAGCCGCGTCCATGTCGAAAACGGCAAAGCCGCTTCGTCCGTCCGGGACGAAGGGCGAGGTATAGGCCAGCCGCACGTAGATCGCGTAGGGCGGGGAAAACTCGATTCGGACGGAACTCTCGGCAGGCTGCGCAAGGAGGGCAAGAAAGGCAAAAGCGAGGAAAAGCGAAAGGAAGGAAAGGCTCTTGCCGAAGAGGAAGGGAGCGGCCCTTTTTCCCTGGACCCGATCCACCGGCATCACTTCCCTATGTTCATTTTAAAGCGACATTAGTTTAGACCTTTTAACCTCTTCGTGCAACATTCCGTTGTCTTCATGGATGGAACGCGCTAAACTTGCCTTGTGAAGTTTTGTTCCCTTAATAAAGGGCGGTGCTTGGGGATATGGAAAAGCCCTTTTTCCGGGTTATGGCCGTTTTATGGCTCTTCGCGGAGGGAATCCTCCTCGTGGCCGCCCGCTGGGCGGCAGGCACCGTCCGGGGAGAGGGAAAGCCCCAGGGAAAGTTCATCACGGTGTGCCTCCTGCTGTTTTTCCTCCTGGCGGGCGCGGCGTTTTTCGGGGAAACCGCCTTCCGGGCCTGGCATCCCGATAGCCGCAGGATCGACCTTTTCCTCTACAACAGCACCCTTTGGAACCTTTTCTGCACCGCCTGGGTCATCATCGAAGGACTCATCGTCCTCCACCTCTTCCATATCGACGGGACCATGAAAGGAACCAGGACCCGCCCTGGAAGCGCGGCGGCCGCCGCCTTCCTCCTGGTCGCGCTTCCGCTCGCCTTTTTCCTCCTCTACCAGGCCCAGCTGGTTTCCGTCGTAGCGCGCTACCGCCTCGGAACAGTCGCGGCTAGCCGCATCTCCCGCTTCTTCATCCGCCTCTGCGGCTTCCTCTGGATCGCCTTCGAATGGGCCGCGGCCCTGGTCGGGCTTCGAATCCTGAGGCGCCTCCGGCACCCTGGGGTAACCTCCCCATGAGAATCCTGGACAGGTTGTTCCTGTGGATCGGGTCCACCTTCACGCTTTCCGCCTACATGGGCTCCACCAAGATACAGGGTTTGCTCTGGAGCGCCGCGGACATCACCCTCGCCCTCGTCTTGCTGAAAATCGCCGACGAAGCCCGGGCCCGCGCAGGGAAGGGGAGGATACGAATCCGCTACGCCCTTATCTGGGCTTCCGCCCTGCTCACCCCCCTGCTGGTCCTTGCCCGCACCCCGGTAGAGTTCTTCTACCTGGAATCGGTGATTTTCGCCCTCCAGTACCTCGTCCTCCTGTTCAGCGTCTTCACGGAAAGCCGGATGATCCTCAGGGCAATCCGGGAGACACGGAAAGGGTGAACGGGGGAGAGGCCCTACATGTGTGTATTATTGACAATTTTGTTGATTCGTGGCACCCTTTCCAGGTAGCGTGACCGCGATTATTGAAGGAGGTTGGGAAGTTGCTGCTGCTTTCGAGGGATGAAATCCTATCCATATTTTCCATGCGCGACGCCATAGAGGCCGACAAGAAGGCCTTCGTGCTCCATACCGAAAGACGGGCCAGGGTCCCCCTGAGGATCAACGTGCCCAACGAGGAGGAATCGGGGCAGTTCATGTTCATGCCCGCCTACGTCGGCGGCCTGAACATGGCCGGGGTCAAGATCGTCTCGTTCTTCCCGGGAAACGCCCAGAAGGGGATTCCCGTCGTACCGGCCACCGTCGCCCTGATCGACGGAACCACGGGCCTTGTCACGGCCATCGTCGAGGGCACCACCCTGACCCAGCTTCGGACCGCCGCCATCTCCGGCGCAGCCACGGAACTGCTTTCCAACCCGGACAGCCGGATCGCCGCCCTGTTCGGGACCGGCGGCCAGGCCCCGGCCCAGCTCGAAGCCCTGATGACCGTCCGCGAGCTGAGGGAAGTCCGCGTTTACGACGTGGATCCCGAACGGGCCCGGAATTTCGTCACGAAAAGCCAGCCCCTGGCCGACCGGTTCGGCACGACGCTGCTGGCGGCAAAAAGCTCGGACGAAGCGGTGGAAGGCGCCGACGTCATCACGACCGTCACCACCTCTTCGAAACCCGTCTTCGACGGCAGCCGGATCAAGCCGGGCTGCCACATCAACGGAGTCGGATCCTACACGCCCGTCATGCGGGAAATCCCGGTGGAAGTGCTGAAACGGGCCGGCCGGATCTTCGTCGACAACCGGGAGGCCGTGCTGGCCGAAGCGGGGGACTTCCTCATCCCCATGGGGGAAGGGCTCTTCTCTGCCGACAGCATCGCCGGCGAACTGGGCGAACTGCTCCTCGGACAGGTCAATGGGAGGACAAGCCCGGAGGAAATCACCGTCATGAAGACCGTGGGCTTTGCCACCCTGGACATTGTCACCGCCGCGGCGATCGTCGAAAAGGCCAGGGCCGCCGGCGCCGGGAAGGAAATTGCCCTTTAGCGTTTTTCAACCTAAACTTGCACGGTGGGGCGGGGCTCTTTGCCCCGCCTTCTTTCATTTTCACCCAGCGCATCCTTGCGCCCCCAGGAGGCCTCCATGCAAAGGAAATGCCACCCGCTCCTGAAACCGCTGATCCCTGTCGTGAAGCTTCTCGGCGCAACCCTGGGAGGGGATTACGAGGTCCTGCTGCACGACCTGTCCGGGGAAAAACCGGTCATTGTCGCCATCGAGAACGGGAAATTGACCGGCCGGACCGTGGACGCTCCCTTGACCGAGCTTGGGCGTTTCCTCATGACCAGCCCGGAGGTGCGTGACGTGGAAACCCTCATCAACTACCCGTCTGAAGCCGAAAACGGGCGGGCCCTCAGGTCGAGCGCCGCCCTCATCCGTGACGAAACCGGTCGGCTCATCGGCTTCCTGTGCATCAACTACGACATGACCCGCGCCCAGATGCTGAAAGACATGGCGGAGTTCCTGACGGAAACGGTCCCGCTGTCCTTTTCGGGACCCCGGGGCGAGCGATTCGAGAGCGCCCCCAACGACCAGGCACAGGCCCTCCTGGAAGCGGCCAGGAAAAAACTGGGCAAACCGCTCCGCTACCTGGACCGGGAAGAGCGCCTGAAGTGCCTGGGGGAACTGGACGCAGGGGGGTTCTTCAAACTGAAGGGAGCGGTTCCCCTGTTGACCCGGGAAATGGACAAGAGCCGCTACACCCTGTACGCCGATCTCCGGGCGCTCAGGGCAGGGAAGGGAGAGTGAAGAACGTGGCCGGAACAACGATCCCCGAGGAAAAGATCCGTGAGGCCATCGCTTTCCACGGGCACTGGTGCCCGGGACTCGCCACCGGCATCCGCGTGGCCGAGCTGGCTCTCAGGGAAGTCGGCCGGGCCGGCGACGAAGACATCGTCGCCGTGGCCGAATCGGACACCTGCGCCGTCGACGCGATCCAGTTCTTGACCGGCTGCACCGTGGGCAAGGGGAACCTCGTCCTGCTGGGCATCGGCAAGATGGGGTTCAGCTTCTACCGGAGGCGCGACGGGAAGGCCGTCCGGATCGTCGGCAGGCCCCCGAAGCCCGGTGAAGGCTCGGACGAATACCGGCAGCTGCAGGCCAAAAGCAACGAGGGAGCGCTGACGGAAGCCGAGAAGGCCCGTTTCGCAACCCTCAGGGAGGAAAGGGGAAAACGGATCCTCGAAGCGGACCTCGACGAGCTGTTCGAGATCAGGGAACCGCTGCGCCCGGTTCCGCCCCACGCCCCGATGAAGCGCAGCCTCACCTGCGAAAGCTGCGGGGAGTCCGTCATGGAAACCAAGGCCCGGCTGTCGGATGGGAAGGTGCTATGCCCGGACTGCTTCGAGCGGGAGGTCCCGCGCCCCTGAGAAGGCCGGCCTTCCCTGCCTGGAACGCCGGGGAACGACCAGCGGACACCCGTCCAGGTCGATCAGGTCCACTTCCAGGCCGTACACTTCCTCGATAACCGCCGCATCGATCGTCTCCCTGGTCCCCGCATGGGCGATCGCACCGTTCTTCAGGAACAGGAACCGGTCACCGTAACGGAAGGCCGTGTTGAGATCGTGGAAGGTCATGACCGCAGCCAGGCCGTGCCCGGCTACGATGTGGTGCAGCGTTTCCAGGATTTCGACCTGGGCCTTCAGGTCCAGGCTGCTCGTGGGCTCGTCCAGGAGCAGGAGTCTCGGTTCCTGGACGAGCGCCCTCGCGAGGACCACCTTTTGCATTTCTCCCCCGCTCATCTCGTCCAGTGGGCGCAACCCCAGGGATTCGATTCCAAGGGCCCGCAGGGCCGCATCCGTCACCTTGAGGTCCTTCCCGGTGACCTTCCAGCCCATGTGCGGTTTCCTTCCCAGGAGGACGGCATCGAAAGCCGTCAGGCGGGCCGGTTCCGTCCGCTGGGGCACATAACCCAGGATCCTCGCTATTTCCTGGGGGGACAAGTTCGCCAGGGGACGTCCCTCCAGCAGGATGGAGCCGCCCACGGGCCGAAGCGCGGCATGCAGGCACTTCAGGAGGGTCGATTTGCCGACGCCGTTGGGCCCCAAAACCATGACCATCTCCCCGGCCGAAACCTGGAAGCCGACCTTGTCCAGGACGGCTGCGCTCTTGTAGCGGAAGGAAAGGTCGTTCACCTGGATGATCATCGCCCTGACCCCCTGGCGATCATCCACAGGAAAAGCGGGGCTCCAAGGAAGGACGTCACGATGGAGACCGGAAGGGTGCGGGGGGAAAGCGCGAGCCTGGCCGCCGTGTCCGCGGCCAGCAGGACGAGGGCTCCGGCAAGGGCGGATCCGGGCAGGAGGAAACGATGGTCGTCCCCTAGCACGCGCCTCACCATGTGAGGTCCGAGCAGGCCGACAAAACCGATCACGCCGCAAAAAGCCACGATCACCGAGGTCACCAGCGAGGAGACGAGGAGCCCGGCCAGCCGGACCCGGTTCACTCGCACTCCCAGGGAGGCCGCCGTTTCGGCCCCTGCGTCCAGCGCATTGTAGTTCCACCTGTTCCAGAGGAAATAGAGGGCAGCCAGGGCAACCGTGGCGGACATCGCCGCGACCTCGGGCCAGCGTGTCCTGGCCAGGTCCCCGAAGGTCCAGAAAACCATCGCCGCGAGTTGGCTGTCCTCCGCAAAATATTGCAGGAGCAGTGTGGCGGCCGTGAAAAGGGAACCCAGGGCAACTCCCGAAAGGACCATGGATTCGGGCGTGGAGCCGCGCGAGCGGGCAAGGAGCATGATCACGCCCGTGGCCAGGAGACTCCAGGCAAAGGCGCTGATCGTGGTCAGCGGGAGGTTGCTCAACAGCACGGCATCGGAGGGCGAGCTTCCCATCCGGCCTCCCCCGAGGAACATCACGGCCATGGCGGCCCCGAAAGCCGCCGCGTGGGAAACCCCCAGGGTGAAGGGGGATCCCAGCGGATTCTTCAACACCGTTTGCATGACGGCCCCGGAGAGAGAAAGACCGATTCCTGCCACAACGGCCGTTATCGCCTGGGGCAGGCGGATGTTCCAGACCACCAGGGCAGCCCGCCGGTCAGCCCCGGAACCCGCCAGCGTCCGGAGTAGTTCAACGGCATCGATTTGCACCGACCCCAGTCCCAGGGTGAGGAAGAAAAGCAGCGCCAGGAAAACCCCTCCCGTGAAAAGGGCCCACCTCTTGCGCCTCAGGTAAAACCGGTAAAAAGCGGGAATTTCCCCTTGTTCCATGTGCATCGGCCCGACCTCAGAAATTGATTTTCCGATAAGCGAAGCCCTTGAACTGGCCGTTCATTTCCTTGAACAGGGCCTTGCCGACGAAGAACCGGGTAATCTCATCCGCCTTTTTTACCGGGTCCACGTCGCGGAAACGGTCGGGGTAGAGAATCTTGCCCACGAAATAGGCGTTTGCGAGGATGCACTCGAAGTTCTGCGTGTACCAGTTATAGGGCAGGACCCCGTAAACCTGGCCGGTCCTTACGGCCTCCAGGTCTTTCCAGAGGGGATCGCTGCGAAGGCCCTCCAGGGCATTGGCCCGGCTCGTCGCATCCAGGGTTGAAAGGTCGATGAAAAGGACCTCGGGGTTCCATGCCAGCAAGTCTTCTTTCGAAACGGCTGCCCGTTCGGCCCCTGCGCCGGCCTTGGCGGGTTTTCCGGCCATCGTCCGGCTTTCGGTGAAAACGAACGGAGGGTAGCCCAGCTCGGTGGAAAGAAGGCCGTGAGCTCCGCGGAACGATATCCCACCCACGTAGCAACGCTTCTTCGAGGTCTCGGGGAGCCCTGCGGTTCGCTTGCGAATGTCTTCGGCCGTCACCCGGACAAACCGGATCAGTTCCTCCGCCCGGGCTTGTTTCCCCATGACCCTTCCCATGGCTCTCAGGGAGGTGTAGAAGGCTTCGGACTGGTTCGTCAGGTTTCCGTAAAAAAGCGGGATCACGGGGATTCCCGTGGCGGACTGGATCTTGACCGCCGGAGTCCCGGCTTCCGGATCGGTCTTGAAGATCACCTGGGGCGGCTTTTCCAGCCCGAGCACCAGTTCGGGCCTGAGGAAGCCCCTGAATTCACCGACCAGCGGCTTTTCGGCGAACCATCGGTTGGCGAGGAAGTACGGGCGCGGGTCCACGGCCTGGACCCTCTTCTCGATGTCTTCCACTCCAACGATCCTGTCCTGCGCACCGAGGTAAGTCAAAAGCCTCAGGCACCCGGAGCCGGAACACAGGACGCGTTCGGGCGGCACCGAGGCCGTCCAGGGCTGTCCCGAAGCGTCGAGGACCGCTCCCTGGGCTGAACCTGCAGAAAACGAAAGGAAGAAGGCGAACAGGAATAGCGGCGGGAAAAACCGTTTTCTTGGCATGCGAATCGACTCTCTCCTTCGGTATTGGAATAGGACGGAACGATAAGAAATATTACGTTTCCAATTTTTTGTAACACAAACGAACCCATATTTCCATAGGGACCGCTATACTTGGAGAAAAGTTTCACCCGCCTGGAGGGATTCCATGTTCCTGCTCGTCGAAAACGCCCACGTCTACGCCCCCGAAAATCTCGGGCCGCTCGATGTCCTCGCCGCCGGCGACCGCCTCGCCTGGACGGGCCGGGAATTCCCGTCAAGGGACACGCTGCCCGGCCTGGAGATCCTGGACGGCACAGGCTGCTGCCTGCTCCCGGGGTTCATCGACAACCACGTCCACATCATCGGCGGCGGCGGGGAAGGCAGTTACAGGACCCGCACCCCCGAGATTTCGCTGACCGACCTCACCACGGCAGGCGTCACCTCGGTCGTCGGCGTCCTCGGCACGGACGCCGTCACCCGCCACACGGCGAGCCTTGTCGCCAAGGCCCGCGCCCTCGAGGAAGAGGGCGTCTCCGCCTGGGCCATGCTCGGCTCCTACCAGCTTCCCCTCAGGCCCCTAACGGGGAACGTCCAGGACGACATCGTGCTTGTCGACAGGCTAATCGGGGTGGGCGAAGTGGCGTTGTCCGACCACCGGTCCTCCCAGCCCTTGAAGGACGAATTGGCCCGCGTCGCGGCCGCCTCCCGCGTGGCGGGAATGCTTTCGGGAAAGGGCGGCATCGTCAACGTCCACATGGGCGACGGGCCGAGAGGCCTTTCCATGCTGCGGGCCATCGCGGAAGAAACCGAGCTGGCGCTGGCGCAGTTTTTGCCCACCCACGTGAACCGCAACCCCGAACTTTTCGCCGAGGCGGTAGAATATGCCGCGGCCGGAGGCCATGTCGACCTCACCACCAGCACCACGCCGGTCTTCCTCGCCGAGGGTGAGGTCAAGTGCAGCGCGGGACTGAAAAGGCTCCTCGACGCCGGGGTCCCGGCAGGCCGGGTCTCCTTCAGCTCCGACGGGCAGGGGAGCATGCCGGACTTCGACGAGAACGGCCGCTTCACGGGCCTCACCATCGGCCGGTGCGCCTCGCTCTGGCCCGAGGTTGTGGACGCCGTGAGGGAGGAGGGCATCCCCCTGGAAACCGCGCTGCAGGTGATCACCTCCTCGCCCTCCGACCATTACCGCCTGCCGCGCAAGGGACACGTGGTGATGGGCATGGACGCCGACTTCGTCCTGGTGGACAGGGAAACCTTCGCCATCCGCACCGTCGTCGCACGGGGGCGGGTCATGGTCAAAGACGGCCGCCCGGTTGTTTTCGGGACCTTCGAGAAAAGCGGGAAATAACCCGGCCAGGCTTTTTCCCCTTCCTTGCAAAACCTTTAAGGCGAGGCAGCCTTTCTTGTGAAGGCCACCTCGCCCTTTCCTTTCCGCTTGACAAGCGGACCCCCAGGATTTAATATTTGCTGCAACTTTAGCAGCGTTCAGATCTGAAGATTCAGGGAGGTGAGGATCCGTGGGAAACCGCTTCTCCAGGAAGTTTGACGCCAACTGGTTTTATTATTTTGGCACCCCCGACGGGTTCCCTCCTGTGACCGGCGGCTGGTAGCCGCATACACGCACAGGACGGGCCCCGCCGGCACAAGAGGCGGGGCCCTTTTTTCATGCGAGGGGGGATGGGAAGGACGCACCAGGCAGCAGGCGCACGGGCTGGAAATCGGACAGGTTAGACGAGACAGGACAGGAGAGGAGAATCATTCAATGCCCGAAGAAAAGAAAAAAAACATCCTGACGTTCTTCATGGATTACGGCTGGTACAAGAAGTACCTGCTTCCCGGTTTCATCGCACAGTCGGTTTTGATCGCAGGCGGCTACGGCACGGGACGCGAGCTGGTCGAGTATTTCGTCCAGTACGGCCCCACCGGCGGCCTCATGGGAATGGGCCTGACCACGGTCCTCTGGGCGGCCCTCTTCGCCCTCAGCTTCGAGTTCGCCCGGGTGTTCAAGGCGTACGATTACCGCACCTTCTTCGAAAAGCTCATCGGCCCCGGCTGGATGGTCTACGAAGCCGCCTTCATCGTCCTGCTCTTCCTCATCATGGGCGTCGTGGGAGCCGCGTCGGGCAGCATCCTGAGGGACAGCTTCGGCCTGCCGCCGCTGGTCGGATCCGGGCTCTTCCTCGTCTGCGTCGCGTACCTGACCTACAGCGGCAGCAAGGCCATCGAGGTCGCCCTGTCCTGGTGGAGCTACCTGCTCTACGCCATCTACATCATCTTCCTGTACATCGGCATCACGCACTTCGGTGACGCCATTTCAGGGAACTTCGCCGCCCACGTCGTGAAACCTGGCTGGGCGATGGGCGGGTTCAAGTACGCCTTCTACAACATCGCGGTCGTCTCGACGGTACTGTTCTCGCTGAACTACCTCGAAACGAGGCGCGAGGCCATCATCTCCGGCGTCATGGCCGCCCTGATCTGCATCATCCCGGCGGTCTTCTTCTACGTCGTGACCGTGGGCTTCTACCCGGACGTCCTTTCCATGGAAATCCCGGCGAACGGCATCATCGCAAACCTGGGCGTCAAGTTCCTCCTGCCCGTCTGGCTGATCATCCTTTTCGGCACCATGATCGAGACGGGAGTCGGGTTCTTCCACTCCATCAACGAACGGATCAACTCGACGCTCGTGGCGAAAAGGGGCAAGGGCATGAGCAACGTCGCCCGGGGCGCCGTGGGAGCGGTCCTGGCCCTGATGGGCCTGGCCATCTCCAACTTCGGCCTCATCGGCCTCATCGCCAAGGGCTACGGCACCATCAGCTGGGTCTTCTTCATCCTGCAGGGCGTCGCCCTTTTCACCATCGGCCTTTACAAGCTGCACCAGCACAGCCGGGGGAAAACCGCCTAGAAGAAACTGCGGCCCCAAACCGCGAAAAACCCGGCAAAAAAAGGGGCCCTTCCCACTTCGGGAGGGCCCCTTCGCACACCTCGAATCCGTCTCAGGCCTTCGCCAGCCGTTCCAGGAAGGCTTCAAGCTTATCGGGCGCAGGCACCCGCAGGCGCACCGACCGGTCGTCCATCCCGAAATAGCCGCTTCCGCTCTCGCAGGATATCCCCACCCCGGCCAGTCGCTGGACGAGGTTTCCGGACTCCTGGGTGAGAAGGAAGATCGGGACCCGGTCGTCCGTGTCCGACGCGGACCATCCGCGCTTGTGCCAGGCAACGTCCAGGGTGCGTGTCTTGGCCATCCGCACGTAGGCCCGGGTTTCACGAAGGAAGGCGGAATCCTTCAGGATCTCGATTGCCATGCAAACGTCCAGCGAACCGATGACGAACGGGGGCTGGACCTTGTGGAACAGGGCAGCCAGTTCCGGGTCGCGGATCACGGCAAAACCGGCGCGGATCCCCGCCGCCCCGAGGCCCTTCGAGAACGACCGGCAGGTGACGAGGTTCGGGAAGTCCAGCATCGCCGCCGATTCGTCGTCGGGCAGGAAGTCTCCGTAGGCTTCATCTGAAATCACCCAGGTTCCCGTTTCCATGGCCGCCCTCGCCAGGAGGGCCACGTGATCCAGCGGCAATACCTGCCCGGTCGGGTTGTTCGGCCGGTCGAGGTAAAGCACGTCCGGTTTTTTCCCGAGGGCTTCCAGCAGCTGGGGGACTCCCATCGCGTAATGGGGCGCTTCCAGTTCGACCGGTTCATACGATGCCCCGTTGTAAAGGACCTGCAGGACCGTGTCGGTGAACTGCGGGGAAACTCCCGACATCACCGAGCCCGGCCGAAGGAGGAGCCTCACCAGGGTCACCAGGACCCCCATCGAACCGCCGCTGACCAGCACCTGTTCCCGGGAAAGCTTCCAGGAAGGATGTGCCGACACGACGGCCGCCTTCAGGTCTTCAGGTTCCGGAGCCGGGTAATCGCAGAGATTGCAGCCCGTGTCTCCGCCCAAAAACCGCCGGAGGCTTTCGGGCATGCCCAGCGGATTCGTCCCCAGCCCGCAATCGATGACCTCGAGCCCTTCCGGGAAAACCACCGGTTCCGCCCCGGCATACCCCTGCTGGCCAATTTCGAGAATCTCCCTTGGAAGCTTCCCTTTCCAGATGGCAACCACCCCGTTTCCCCGAATTCCGTTTCATGAAATTATACTCCCCCTGCCGGGGCCAGGTCTTGAATCCGAGCATATGCATACACAAAACCGGTATATCGGCCTATTGATAACGGGCCTTCCGGATGAAATAATCCGAACGACCCATCCTGACAATTTGAAACGAGGTGCTCCCTTGTTGAGAAAAACGATCCTTGCCCTCATCGCGCTTTCCCTGCTGGCCGCTTCCGGCGCACCGGCCCTGGCCGTGGAGCCGGTCGGGTACGTCGTTTACGACTTCGTCCCGACCTACTTCAACACCCTCGAGGAGGGAATGAAGGCCCTCTCCGGCATCCGCAGCCAGATCGCCACCGAGGGAGGGGAAATGAAAAACATCAACGTATCCAGGGAGGCCATTTCCTTCCAGGCCGCCGTGGGATCCCCCATTTCGATCCCGTTTGCCTCCCTCACCCTCCTCCGGCTTTTTGAAATCCCCACGGAAAAAAGCGCCTACAAATGGGGGGTGGGGGCAAAGGTCTCGGATAAGGGCAATGGCATCTTCCTCGCCGCAACATCGAGAGAGACCGCTGAAAAGCTGTACTCGATCCTGGCCAGTTTCGCCGCTGCCGCGGGGGCCCCGCTCGAACTCCGCGACGTCGGTTCGGCCGCCGTCGACCCGACCAAGAAGGACCTGAAAGCCAACGGCCTGAAAGAAGCCAGGGGCGGGGTCGTCCAGTGGGTCGCGGTCGGCGGGCCGTCTGAAAAGGCGGGCCTGCAGGCGGGGGACCTCATCCTGTCGATCAACGGCCTGCCCGTGGACAACAACACGGAATTCCAGGAGAAGGTCTGGCCCACCATCGCGCCAAACAAGGGCGTCGAGACCTATGACCTGGAAATCCTGCGGAAGGGGAGCCCCATGTCCATCAAGATCCAGCTCCGCTCCCTGGACAGCATGCCCAAGCCCCCCTCGACCCTCAACTTCGCCCCGCCCCCCGGCTTGGCCGCGGCAGGGCAGAAGCAGCCCCCGAAGCTCGGCTTCACGCTCAGGAGCCTCGAACCGATGGAACTCTCCGCCCTGAACGGGAAGACCGGGGCGGCCATCGCGGAACTTGCTCCCGGCGGCGAGGCGGAAAAGGCGAAGATGCAGGTCGGCGACATCATCGTGACCTGCAACGGCAAGACACTGGAGGGCCCGAAGGACCTGGGGCCCCTCCTCGTGGCGGGAGAAAACACCTTCACGGTGGTGCGAAAGGGCCTGCTGCTGACCATCAAGGTCAACCCGGTGGTGGCCAGCTATTAATCGACAAACTGCTCCCGTGCGATAAAGCGGAAAAGGGGGGATCCGGCCGGATCCCCCCTTTTCCGCTTTCATCTTTACCCTGCAGACAGCGCCGGAAACAGCTACTGCTCAGACGGCTCCTCCTTGTGGGATTTCAGCGAATCGTTTTGCAGCTTGTTCAGGCACATCATCGTGTAGGTCCGGCCAATCTTGTAAAGCTCTTCCAGGAGGTCGTTCAAATCGCTCGTCGTTTCGAGGAAAACCTCAAGCAGGTAGTCGTATTCGCCGGAAACCATCCAAAAGGAAGAGATCGCCTCGATCCCGCTCAGGATCTTCGGTATCCCGTAGATGTACTTGTCCTGCTTGATCAGGATGAAGGCATGGATCGGGTACCCGGTCTTCTCGTTATCGACCTCGGTCCGGTATCCCAGGATCACCCCGTTTTCCTCCAGGCGACGGATGCGCTCCAGAACGGCCGGCGTCGAAAGGCTGACCTTCTGGCTGATGCTCGTGTAGGAGGCCCGCGCATTTTCCCTGAGGATCTCCAGGATCTTGTGATCGGTCGCATCCAGGCTGATTTTCCTGCTTTTCATTGTTCCATCCCCATCCGGAAAACGGCATCTCGCAAAGAAGAAGGCCTCGGATCCGAGGCCCTCTTTATTATAGCCAGAGAGTATTCGAGCCGGGCACCCTGGTGGTCGAATGCATCTCCCGGAAAACGATCCCCTTGTTCGCCAACTCCCCCATCACGAAACGGTAAAGCGCGTCCGACCGTGCAAGCAACTCGGGAGCAAGGAGCCCCTTCCCGACGATAAGCCCATCCCGGAGCGCCCGAAGGAAAGTCGCGCAGGTGTAACCCGTACAGCGGCCCATGGAGGTGATCCCCTTCCGTTCATCGTACCGGTCCACCATCTCCCAGCCGTATTCCGCCTCGTCCGGTCCGCTTGCTCCCTTCACAGTGATCTTAAGCAGGGTGAGATCCCGGTCATTTTTCGCCGGGTCCATCCGCCAGAGGGGACCCAGAATCTCGGCCAAAAATTCCCTCGGGGAGAACCGGATCCCCTTGAACGTTTTTTCCCCCGTTTCGAAAAATCCCAAGTCGATCAAAAGCCGGATTTTTTCCACGTGCCCCGGCCAGCGAACGGTGTACTCGGCCATGTTCCGGGCCGGAATCGTTTCGGAAAGAGTCGCCAGCCCATCCGTGACGAAGGCCTCGAACTCGCCGACGCCCTCGAATTCCACGGAGTGCAGATCCGACATGGCCTCGACAGTCACCCTCCTGCCTCCCCGGATGGTTTTTGCCGGGTCCACGTATTCCTGGAGAACTTCCTCCACGCAGAAGACCGCCTTGTAATCCAGGGGTGGGATCTTCGTATCCGGTATGCCTCCGACATAAATTTTCACATCGTCGATTCTGTCGAGCCCTGCGGCTCCGCGCCCCACCAGGAAATTCGTCATGCCGGGCGCGATCCCGATCTTGGGAATGTAGGGCGTCTGGCATCGGCTTGCCAGCCCGGAAATCTCCCCCGTGAGAAGCTCGTTGGAGATCGAACTGATATCGCAGGTCGGCTTGCCGTTTTCAAGCGCGCATCGGACGGGTCCCGGTGCGGAGGAGCCGGGCAAAGCGATGGAAACCATATCCGCCCTCCGGATTGCCGCTTTCAACAGGTCGTCGCCGAGAACCGCACAATGGATTGTCTCTATTTCCGGGACTCGGGCCTTCAGCAGGTCGAGGTTTTGGGGATTCCCGTCAAGGGCCATCACCTCGAAATCCCCGGAAAGCTCTTCTGCAATCACCCTTCCGACCATCCCTGCCCCAATCTGGAGAATTTTCACCCTGGACATCACTCTTTATGCCTTTTCTTCCCGGACAGGGAGAGCTTTACCAGGAATCCTGGCGGCAAAGTTCCGCTCGTAGTCCGACAGGATTTCCAGGAATTTCTTTGAAAGGACCAGGAGGGCGATCATGTTCACGTAGGTCGGGAGGGCCGTGGTCATGTCAGCGATCAGCCAGACCAGGTCGGTCTTCAGTCCGATCCTGAGGATGAAGGCCGTCAGAAGGATACCCGGGAGCACGTAGAAGAGGCGCATGAGTTTTTCGATCTTCGTGCAGAGGGTGGGCCTATCCCTGAAGGCATGGTGAATCAGGGTCTGGAAATAGCTGGACCAACCCGTCGATGTCGTCCAGGAGAAAAGGAAAGTGATGAAGGCGACGAAGTAGAAACCGAACCCGCCTACCCCCATGCGGAAGGCCTCCATGGTCAGGGATGCTCCGGCTTTTCCCGATTCCCACGCTCCCGTGGTGATGATCACGAGACCGGTGATGGAGCAGACCACGAAGGTATCGATGAAAACCTCGATGATACCCCACATGCCCTGGTGGATGGGATGGTCGGTCTTGGCCGTGGCATGCGCCATGGGGCTGGTTCCCCAGCCGGCCTCGTTGCTGTAGAGACTCCTGGCAATACCCGTACGGATCGTGAGGATCAAAGCCGAACCCGCAAACCCACCTACAGCCGCCGTGGGCGTAAAGGCGTGGCTCACGATCGTGGCGAATACACCCGGAAGCCTTGCGGCGTTCATGCCCAGGATCACCAGGCCTCCCAGGACATAGAGGATGGACATGAAGGGCACCATCATCGAAGCGAATAGGCCAAGCCTCTTCAGGCCGCCAAAAATGACGATGGCGCACATGAACCCGTAGAAAAGGGAGGCCCCCATCTGGGGAACATGAAAAGCGGTCGAGAGCGCTTCCGAAACGGTGTAGTTCTCCAATGAAATGAAATACTGCGTCATGATCCCCAGGCCGAATATCCAGGCCAGTGGTATCCAGAGCTTGGATTTGAAGCCTTTTTCAAGATAGAAAGTGGGTCCACCCCAGGTCGTGCCGTCGGGACGCTTGTCCCGGTAATAAACCGCCAGGGCAACCTCCACCATTTTCGTCATCATCCCGATAAGGGCCGTCACCCACATCCAGAACATGACGCCCGGGCCGCCAAGCGCGATGGCACTGGCCACGCCCCCGATATTCCCGACCCCGATGGCGCTCGCAATGGCAATGCTCGCCGCCTGGTAGGGCGTAAGGGAACCGGGTTCCTGCTTGTCGCCGGACATATTCCTGAAGCAGTAGGAAAAAGCCTTCGGAAAATTCCGGATCTGCCAAAAGCCGGTCCTGATACAGAAATAAAGCCCGGTCCCCAGAAGCCCGATCAAAAGCGTTGGTCCCCAAAGCACATCCACAACACTGGTCAGAAACGATTCAACCAAAGCCAACATCCAAATCCCCCCCATTATCATAGGCTTTCTCCAATATTCTGAAGAGAGTACAAGGGAGAAGATATGGATTCCTTTTGGAAAGAGAACCCGGCAGGTTCGGAAATATTCGGCAATTCGTCCCCTGGAAGAAAGATTTTTTTGAAACCTCCCGGGCGACCGGTGAAAGCCTTCTCCTGCAAGCGGCATTCCCACTGGGAACCTTACCTGCTCACGATTACGTATAATTCACGATACGGGATATACCCCCATGGTGTATTCTTGGTTCAAATCACCGAGGAGGGGATAAAAAATGAAAAAACTGATCGCGTTGACGATTCTAACCATTTTCCTGGCCGGCGGAACCCTGGCGGCCTTGACGACAGCCGAAGCCGCGCCGACAGGCACCCAGGTCGGGACCCACCTGGAGGGCATCCCGAAAGAACCCCTTTCCGATGCGGAGAAAAAGGGCCTCCTGCTCATGCGCGAAGAGGAAAAAATGGCGCGCGACCTGTACAAGGCCCTCTACGAAAAATGGGGAATCCGGGCCTTTTCCAACATCTCGAAAAGCGAGCAGCAGCACATGGATTCGATCAAGGTCCTGCTTGACCGATACGGGCTTGCCGACCCGGTCGGGAGTAATAAACCGGGCGAGTTCTCCGACCCCGCGCTGCAGAAAGCCTATGACGACCTCCTGAAAAAGGGCAGCCTCTCGAGGGCCGATGCCGTCGCCGTGGGCGCCATGGTCGAGGAACTGGACATCAAGGACCTGCGCGAAGAAAAGCGGAAGGCCGACAACAAGGACATCCTGATGGTCTACGAGAACCTGGAGAAAGGCTCCCGCAATCACCTGCGGGCCTTCGGCAAACAGCTCTCAAAGGAAGGCGTGCGATACACGGCTTCCTACCTGTCCCAGGACGAAGCCGAAAAGATCATGAAGTCGTCCCACGAACGCGGCGAGATCACCGACATCTAGAGAAAGCAAAACCGGGGTCAGGTCTTGAATCTTAGCATCGGCTTGGCGCGATGCTAAGATTCAAGACCTGACCCCGGTTCAAGGTTCTGCTATCGCGACAGGAACTCGATCGAATCGAGAGCCTCCTTCGCTTCACCGGGCAATCGCCTCTGATCGGAAACCCTGTCGGAAACCACGGCAATGTAGTAAACCGCGTTTTTCCTCGGCAAGAGCACGTGCCACAAGGTGAGATTGTGCTTGCCGCTCATGTCCTCCGCGAGAACCCGGCAACCGTGTCCTCCCAGCCTCATGTCCATGACCCTCGCATTCGGGCTGCTTTTCAGCAATTCCGCCTCGACCATGGACAGGAAATCCGCCTCGTCGGAAACCCACCCTTTGCGCGACGCTTCGATCATGAGGAAAGGCGTGCTTTTCCCCGTCATGAGGCGGTCGATATCCGCGCCGTCCCGCTTTTCCACGACCTGCCACGAAGAAGGGATGCGAAAACGGTAGGCATTCTCCGGGTGGATATACCAGGTTCCCGTCTCTACCGGGCGTTTCGTCCCGGTGGAAGGAGGATCGCGGATTTCAATCACCTTGTGGACCTCGCCGATCTTCGGCGGCTCCTCGTCCAGGGCCGGGTTTTTCTCCGCCTTTGCGGTGTCCTGGCGAACCAGCGAGGCCGTCGGCAGGGCCTGCGGAGATGCGGGTTTCGAGACCGCCCCCTTCATCTGGCGTGCGAAAGCCTCTGCCACTTCCCAGGTCTCCCGGACGGCATCCGAATCCGTAACCCCTTCCCCCCGGTACAGCCCGCCCTGCACCGAAAGGATGGTATTCCCGCTGCGAACATAGACAATCGCTCCCCCCCGTTCGTCGAGGGTGGCGGCCCCCAGGCTTGTCTTTGCGGGCTTGGCACGCTTGCCAATGTCGTCCCAGATCATGTCGGCGGTGTGGGCTGCGGTGTATTCCGTGAGGTGAACCAGGCTCTGGATCGAATCCTGTCCGTCCTTCGTCTTCATCACGGTCCAGTGTTGGGCGGTGTAGGCGGGGGCCTTCGTATCGGGAATTGGATCGACCCTCCGCGTTCCCCCCAAGCTCGGTGCCGGTACGCTGCCCGTCGTCCCCGCTGCCGGGTTGCCCCCGGCGGAGGAACCGGACGACTGGTTTTCCAGCTTCAGCTTCAGGACAAAGATCCCTTCCGTCGGCAGGTAAGCCGAACCGCCCTTCTGCGAACTACCCGAGAAAAGGACATGGATAGGGATGGACAGGACCCTCTCCTTCGCCGCATCGGCCGGGTTTTTCACCCGGATCTTCACCCTGAACGGGTGCGGCCCCCCGTTCAGGATCGCCGACTTGGCCTGCCCCATGTCCACTTCCAGGCCGTAACCTCCGTTTGCCGTCCGGCTGAACGGGATGTTTTTGCCTCCGAGCTCCATGGAAGCGGAGAGGTTTTCCCGGTAGGGCACGTCCAGCCACACGGAAAGCTTGCCCGACTGGATCACCGGGAACCAGCTCCGCCCCTCCACCACGTTAAACGAGAAACCGGCCTCGCAAATGTCCTTCGTCACCCGGGGAGGCCCTTCCTGCGTGTTTTCGCGGATCAGGACAGGCATCACGGCTTCGTCCGCCTGGAGGACCCACTCGGGCACGCCTTTTTTCATGTAGAAGCCGATGACCTCTTCCGTGAAGGGTGCCCGGACACCCGTCGCTTCCCGCAGGATGTCGCGGAGGGATTGCGGGACCTGCGGGGAACGGTTCCCGGCGGTGATGGCGTCTCCCGACGATTTCCAGATGAGCTTCCAGCGGACATGGGCCTGGCCCCAGACCTGCCTCTCCACCTCGTAGGTGTTGTAAGCCGTCGAAAGGCCGCCTTTTTTCAGGCTGTCTCTCTTTTCGATGGCTTTCCCGACCTCCTTCTCAAAATCGCCCAGGCTGGACAACCAGAGGAAGATCTTTTCCGCCGCCTGCTCGATCAGGACATGGTCTCTCTTGCTTCCGACGCTTTCCCTGTCGTAGGCTTCCGGGTTGCCGCGCCGCTGGACGGCGGCCCATGGCGAGGGGTCGAATTCCAGGCTTGCCCGGTTCAGCAGGGCGTGCATGGATTCATGCCAGGCCGTGGTGGAGGTTCCCTGCGGGTTGCCTGCGGGAAAGGCGATGAGATCCCCGCCCAGCACGCCCATGAGGGTGACGGGACGCTCGATGTCCTTGCGCAGCACGATCCGGAACGAACCGTTCGAGCCGGGACGGGCAAGGATTGAGCGGAAGCGTTCCGGGTCTCCCGGGCTGACCAGGGATGACCGGCCGACTTCCGACCCCTTCACCTCGTCCATGTAAGCCTGGACCCTGCCCGTGAACCACTTCTGCAATTCGCCCTGGACCGGTTCCCTGAGCTGCTCGGCTTCCGGCATCGCCGCGATCCTGCCCAAGTCGATCCCGGCGGCGGGAATCGCCAGGAAAATTGAGAAGACAACGGCCAAAAGCGATGCAACAAAGCTGTTTTTCCTCATTGGCCTGCCCCCCTTCGCTTGTGCCAGCCTATGTTTCCAGCGCCTTTCGCACCGCGGCCTCGGCATGGAGGCGCGTGGTGTCGAAGAGGGGGACGGGGGTGTGCTCCTGCCGGACAAGGAGCGGAATCTCGGTGCAGCCCAGGATGACCCCCTGGCAGCCCATCTCGCCCAGGTGCCCGATGATCTCCAGGAACCGTTGCCGGGATTCCTCCTTCAGGATGCCGAAACCCAGTTCCCGGTCGATGACGTCGTTCACGAAGAGCCGATCGCCCCGGCAGGGGATCTGCGTTTCGATCCCGTGCATGCTTTCCAGCCGATGCCGGTAGAAATCGTGCTCCATCGTGAAGATGGTGCCCAGCAGCCCGACCTTGTCGAACCCCTTCGCCCGGATCGCTTCTGCCGTCACGTCCACGATGTGGAGCAGGGGAATGCCCACGGCCGCTTCGACCGCCCCGCAGACCTTGTGGATCGTGTTGGAACCGATCAGGAGAAAGTCCGCCCCGGCGGCCTCGAGCTTTTTCGCCTCGCCGGACACCCGGGCTCCAAGCTCCTCCCACTTGCCGGCCGCCATGAGCGCGTCGATCTCGTCGAAATCGAAGCTCACCATGAGGATCTTCGCCGAGTGCAGGCCGCCGGCCCATTCCGCCGTCCGCTCGTTCAGGATCCGGTAATACTCGATGGTGGATTCCCACGTCAGCCCGCCCAGCAATCCGATGGTCTTCAAGACAGGTTCCTCCTCTCCTGCTTCCAAAAGCCTTTTGCGGCTCGCCCTTCAACCCTGGCGAGGAAGTCTTTTCTTAATATGACGCGCTAATGATGTCTTTTAGTATTATAATATCTCTGCGAATATTATTTCTCCCCCGGCTTTTTCCTTTTATCCACCAAGCAGCGGGCAGGATGCCCGGAGGGAGGGAAAGATCATGAAACGGGTCGTCGTGGCCATTGACGGCAGCGAGGAAAGCAAGGGGGTCATCGATTACGCGGTTCATTACGCCAACCGCGAGGCGGACGCCGAGATGCTGTTCCTCCACGTGATCGGCACGGAGGAAAGGGGCAGGGTGTTCGTCGAGGGATACGGGGTCGAGCTGCCGTCCGTCGGTGAAAAAGTGAAGCAGGAGTTCGAGGAGTTCGTCCGCGGGCAGATCGCCAAGAGCGGAAAAACCGTCCCCAGGATGTCGATCACGGTGCTTCCCGGCATCGCCTACGAGAAGATCGTGCATTTCGCCGAGGAGAACAACGCCGACATCATCATGATCGGCCACAGGGGCATGAGCAACCTGAAGCGGTTCTTCCTGGGCAGCGTCGCCGCGAAGGTGGTGGCCCACGCCCCCTGCAGCGTGTACGTCCACAGGCTGAGGGAACAGCACTAGCGCAAAACAGGAGGGGCTCCCCGGGGGAGCCCCTCCTTCATTTCATTTCCTAATTCCCGGCTATCACCCCGTCACCTGGCCGTCGGGTCCTCCATCACGCCGGTGAAAAGGGGAATGCCGGTTTCCAGGTCGAGGATGCCGTAGAGGAAGGGGCGGTCGAAGACCAGTTCCCGCCCTGTCGGCGGCATGCTGGTGAGCCGTATGCCGACCGACGTGACGGCCGAAGCTTCCGTCCCCTTTTCGTCGACCCGCACGAAGGTCTTGTGCCTGACCTCCCCGATGAACAGGTCCCGGGCCCGGTTTTCGCCCATGCCCGAGAAGTCGGCCCGGGAGGCATCGAAAGCCGTCCCCATGCCGAGTTGAGTCAATTCGTCCACCAGGCCGTCCTCGTAGCGAGACTCGAACTTCGGCAGCGCCAGCCGTACCGTTGCGGCGGGCTTCTGTGCCGCCATCCGGACCAGTTCCCCGAACACGGAAGCCCGGTCCTGCCCGGCGAGCCATTCCCGCGGCGGCGTCCTGCCGTCCGGCAGGAGGGCGAAGAAAACGAACCGCCCGTCGTCGTAGGGGAGCGCCACGCCGGAGGCCCCCTTTGGCGCCAACAGGGTCATCCCGCCCGTGCGGTGCATGAAGTCCGTCTCGACATCCCCTTTCGGCGCGTGGAAAACGGCCTTGCGGGTGTCGTCCTTCTCGAAGGGAACCTGCCAGTCCGACTTGAAATAGACCGCGTTGACAAGGAACATGACCTCGCCCCGGCGGATCTTCTCGATGATCCTGTCGATCGTTCCCCGGGTGGCGTCCTTCACCCAGCCGTTGATGACGGCAGGAGCCCCCCCGTCGGCGAAATCGAGCCTTCGCGCCGCCGCCCCGAAGAAGTCCGCGTTCCTCTGCAGGAAAGGACGGGCCGGGAGGAAGGTTTTGTCGAACCAGATGGAGTTGGCGATTCCCAGGGTCGTCTTTTCGCCCGCGCGCGACAACCGGGCCATCCAGTCCCGGCTCGCCCGGTTGACCCGGTCGAGGGGCATCCCCTTGCCCGCGAGGACTGCCAGCATGTCGGCCTTCGTGGATCCCTCCGCACCGTTGGCCGCCATGGCCAGGGCCAGGAACACCGACACGGGGGAGACCATGACGTTGCCCCCGTTCTTTTCAAGGGAAGCCTCCAGCAGGTCCGCCGAGAACTTCCCGATTCCCCTGCGCGCGGCCTCGTCCGGGGTGCCCGGCTTGGGGGCGCAGGCGCTTTTCGAAAGGCCGGCCATCAGGTCGGTGCCCTTCGCCGAAGCCGCCAGGGCCTGCCCGGCACCCGCGCCCCAGCCAAGGCAAAGCGCCGCCGCGACAAGCGCGCAAACCGTCTTTTTCACGGAAACACCCCCTCATCCCGAGAGATCGGGCCTTAACGGCCCACTCATCATTCTATCCCCCCGGAAACCAAAGGGAATCCGCCGTCTTACGCAAAGAGGCCGGCTTCAAACGTAGGCTTTCTCCACGTAATCCGAAGTGGTCAGGGCCAGCATGCCCCCGTAGTCGAGGGTGAAGCGCACGATGCCGCCCAGGACGGGGCGCTCCGGGCAATCCTCCACGTCCAGGGTCAGGTGGTCGCTCGATGCCCCCAGGATGCTCACTCCCGGGTCCAGGGGCGTCAGCCCGTCGATCTTCGCGTCCTGCTTGCCGACGGCCGCCACGGCCCTCAGGCGCCTTCCCCGGTCCTCGAAGACCGGCACCTTGCCGAAGGCGTCCGCCCCGATAAGGCCGATCGGCTTGCTCGGCTTGGTGCGAACCTCCACGATCTCGGCCTCCAGCACGAAGGCGTCCCGGTGAAGGCCGGGGATCGCCTGCATGCGGCTCGTGTTGTGGCCGAGCAGGAGCCCCTCCCCGATCCGCAGGTTGTTGACCTGCCTGGGCATGAGCCCGTTGTCGACCAGCTCGAGGGACGAGGTGGCCCCACCGGACACGATCTCCACGGGGCTTCCCAGCCCCTCGGCCAGCCTGTCCCGGCACTCGACCAGCAGGTTCATGTTCTCGGGCGTGGGGAGGACCCCCCCGAAGCAGCCGATGTTCGTCCCGACACCCATGCAGCGGACATTCCGGCAGGAGGCGAGAACCTTCCCCATGGCTTCCATCTCGTCCGGCCACAGGCCCTCGCGCAGGTCGCCGACGTCGGCCATCACCATCACGTCCATCGGCTTTCCCGCCGCCGAGGCGGCCTTTTCAAGGGCCAGGACCGTCTCCGGCATCGAAATCACAGTCCCGTCCGCCACTTCCACAAGCTCCTCCAGTTCCGAAAGCATGGGAATCCGCAGCAGCATGAGGGGTTCGGTGAAGCCGGCCTCCCGCAGGCGCCGCAGGTTTTTCACCCGGCTGTCCATCAGGAGGCGACAGCCCCCTTCCACCATGGCCCGGGAAACCGCGGGGTCCGCGCAGAAACCCTTCGTGACCCCGTAAACCTCTATTCCCAGTTTCCCGGCCCGCCTCAGCAGTTCCACCGTGTTCTCCCGGATCTTTCCCGGGTCGATCAGAAGCCTTGGAAACAAGCACCCCACCCCTTTTCAGGGGGTCAGACCTTGTTTTTTGCTGTTTGCACACAAACAGCAAAAAACAAGGTCTGACCCCGGTTCGAACCCCGGTTTGCTGGTTCGCTTATCGACGGATTTTTTCCACCCGGCCGCCGTTTGCCCGCAGCAGTTCCCGGGGAGCGATCTTCACCAGGCTGTTCTCGGAGCCTCCCCCCGACAGCACCCACTCCTTTTCCATGACCCGTTCGTCCACGAGGAACACGGCCTCGTAGCCGAACGAGGGCGTGCCGCCGCAGGGGTAGCCGGTTTTCTCCAGGATCTCCTCCGGCGTGGCGGTGCGAGGCTTGTCCTTCCCGATCGCCTTGCCCACGCGGGTGGTGCTGACCCGGTCTTCGCCCTTCACGATCGCCACCACCAGGTTCCCGTCGGCGTCCACGAGGCAGATGTTCTTCACGAAATCGTCGGGATGGGCGTTTGCAGCGGCCGCGGCTTCCTCGACCGAGTGGCACGACTGGCCGAACACCAGGTGCTCCCCCTCGATCCCTTGCGTTTCCATGGCGGTTTTCAGCTTCTTCTCGCAGGCTTCGGACAGTTCCACGATTCATCCTCCTTCAAACGGTTCTTTCCTTAGCAGTTTACGAAAAACGGTTACCACTTTTCAACTTTCACGGGAGAAAGTATCATAAAGGCCGTAAGGCACGCGAATTCAACGCCCACACCCAAGGGGGGTTATCGACGCCCATGAAAAGACTTCTGGCACTGATCGCCGCAGCGGCCCTTCTGGCCTTCGCGGTCCCGGCCCTGGCCGCGAACCCGTTCGCTGACGTCCCGCTGAACCACTGGGCCTACGATGCCGTGGCGAAGCTTGCCGCCAGCGGGATCGTCGTGGGCTACCCGGACGGGGCCTTCAAGGGAGGCCTGCCGGCCACCCGGTACGAGATGGCCGCCGTCGTGGCCCGCGCCCTCGCCAACATGGACGCCAGGAAGGGCTCGAAGCAGGACGTCGAGACGATAAAGCGGCTTGTCGTCGAGTTCAAGAACGAGCTCAGCGCCCTGGGCGTGAAGGTTGACAAGCTGGACAGCCGGGTCGCCGTCCTCGAAGAGGGGATCGGGGGCTGGAAGTTCAGCGGGAACTTCCGCTTCACCGCGAAGTGGGCCGACGACGACAACTTCTGGAGCGTCGACCAGGATTCCAACTGGAAGGTCGACCGGTTCCGCTGGAACATCACCCGGTACGTCGACGACAAGGTCAGGCTCTACGTCCGCCTTCAGGGCGCCGGGGGCGAACCCCTTTCCGTGGTTCGCGCCTACACGACGATCCGGTTCCCGTGGGACGTCACGGCCGCCGTCGGGCGCTTACCGCTCGACTGGGAAGGCGACTTCTACGCCACGGACTTCTCCGGCTACAACATGAACGACGCCTTCGTAACGGACTATGACCCGCTCGAGACGGCCTTCTGGATCAAGAAGCCCTTCGCCGACGGCAAGTTCGAGGCCTTCCTCGCCCACAACGAGGACGACAAGTTTTCCGACTACTACCACTACGGCGCCCGCCTGGCCTTCGACATGAACGAGAACCTCCACCTCGCCCTCAACTTCGTCAAGTACGACTACACCAACGAGGACAACTTCCATACCCTGTGGGGCGACCTCATCGTCAACTTCAGCGATGGCATCGCCTTCAAGGGACAATATTTCCTCCAGGACCTCGGCTACAACTGGATCTGGTGGAGCCTCGACGACTCCCCGGCCGCCTGGAAGGCCGTGCTGACCTTCAGCCAGAGCACCCTGAAGTTCACGGACCTCTGGATCGAGTACGCGAAGATGGACTCCGGGTTCAAGTTCCCCTATTCCGATCCCTACGCCTGGGCCCTGAGCGAGAGCATCTTCGGGCGCGACGGCTACGCCCCCTATGATTCCACCGTCTTCAACATCGTCGCAAAGCAGATGTGGAACGAGCACTGGTGGACCTACGTCCGCTACTTCGATTACGAGGGCGGCGACGAGGACTACAGGAACTACACCGGGAGCGTCCGCTACAACTACACCCCGAACCTCTGGTTCGAGGTCGGCTACGACAAGATGGACACCGACGCCAAGCCCGGCGACGACATGATGTGGTTCCGCACCACGGTCAATTTCTAGGCGCAAGCCAAAACGCAAGAGGGGGCCGGTTTACCGGCCCCCTCTTTTTTTCGTCCCTATCCCTTTTTCAGCGGGATATTCACCTTCAGGCTGATGGCCCCGAAGCTCCGCGTCCCACCCGCTTCGCTCACCACCTGCAGCAGGCGGTCCGGGTGGATGAACCTCCGGCCCGAAAGCAGCGTCACGCCCCGGCTTCGGAACAGCTCCGGGATCAGCGGGGTGGAGGGCCCCATGACGCAGATCTCCCGCGCGCGGGCCGACAGGGCGATCATCCGGTCGAACGTCTTGTTCAGCAGGCTCGTGGCGGACAGGACGACCACGTCGCATTGCGGGAGGATCTCCTCCTCCAGGGTCGTTTCCGTGATGCCCGCCTCACCCGGTTTCCCGTCGTCGAAAACGACGCACCGGTCGGCGTGAGGCCGGATCTTCTCCAGCACCGGAGCGATGTCGCCCACCATCCCGACCTGGTCATGCGGGTCGATGTGGAGCAGCTCCACGAGGTCGTCGTTGGACGAGCCCGCGGGCCCTTCCCACCGGGCGAGCGCGTTGACCGTCGCCAGGCCGATGGACGCCTCCACGATGTTTTCCGAGCGCAGCATGGGGACGATCTCGGCCGCCAGCCTCCCGGCCAGCGTCCCGGCATAGGGAAGGAGGGAGCAGCCCGGGCAGTCGAGCAGGTACCGCAGCATCCCCCCGACCCCCACCTGGCCTCCGCCCAGCTTCACGGCCGTGTAGCCCAGCCCGACTCGGACCTCGGCGATCCGTTCATCCCCGGCCAGGGAAAGGCCGTGTTCGACAAGGGCTTCGATGATCGGCATCATGTTTTCTCCTCCCCGCGACATTTCATTCGTATCGGCAATCGTTCGCCGTCAAATCCCGACGGTCTTATTCTATCTTTTCAGCAAAGCCCCTGCTCTTCGCCGAGGCCTTTTTTACCGGCAAACCGGGGCCAGGTCTTGAATTCACGCATCCGCAAAACAGCCTCCCCGCCGGGGTCTCCTTGCCTATGAACCCCCAGTTTCCTTCTTTTCAATTTCTCCGACAGAAAGTATCATCTATGCCAGTATGAAGCGGATCGGACCGGAGAGGAAAGGGCAGGGCAAAGACGAGGGAAGGCAACGTGGAGACTTCGCTCGGGCTGGCTTTTCCCCGACACCCGGAAAGACCGCAAACACCACACTACCAAGGGGGTTGTAAACACAGATGAAGAAACTGTTTGCCCTGCTCGCCATCGCAGCCCTCGTGGCCTTCGCCGCCCCGGCGTTTGCCGCGAACCCGTTTGCCGACGTGCCCATGAACCACTGGGCC
>ENA-ORXD01000739-ORXD01000739.1-sediment-metagenome-genome-assembly--contig:-NODE-739-length-35742-cov-152.951241_pt1 | contig 35742 bp, 37 predicted proteins | sample MGYA00237862_ERZ511471 | MGnify/ENA metagenome assembly ERZ511471 | reverse complement strand
CCCACAAAAAAGTACTGTCTTAGACAATTTTCATGGTTCGGGTGTGATACCCCGATTCATACGCGTTTCTACAGAGCGAAAATTATAGTAGTATATATCTTGAATATTGGTGACTAGCTATGAAAAAAACCAATACCATTATTGTATGCGGAATCGCAAAACCCTGGTTAAATGCTCTGAAATTATTACAGAAAGATCTTGGTTTAGAACCTGTTTATTACATTGCCTGGAGAAAAGATCTTTCAAGAGATGAATTGCAACAAAACTTTCCGGATTGTTTTTACCAGACTGTTGAAGATGCTTGGAAAGGAAGGGGATTCCCCGATGTGAGAAAATATCCTCTGGATGAAAAAATCCTAAAATCCGTTGCACAGGAGGAATTGATTTTTTTGAAAATGCTGGATCGCCTTGATCCCGATGGAAGTGCATTTTCATTTACGCACCGGCAATATTTTTTCTATGACCTGCTCTCAACTTGGCTCCAGATTATTCAAAAAAATGATATTCGATTAATAATTTCACCATCTGTCCCTCACCGGGGTTTTGATTACGCGTTATATATTGCAGCAAAAATTCGTGGAATAGAGTTCATTATGTTTCAGATGACTCCGTTTTGCGATTCAAGTTTTTTATTAGATACGATTGATCAGACACCCGCGTATATGAAAAAAGATATTCCAATCCTCAAAGATAAGGGTGTATTAAGGAAAGATATAGAAAATAAAATAATACAAACAACATCGGCATATGATAACGCAAAACCGCATTATATGGTGCAACAACAAAAAATGGCTGAAAAATACAGTATTTTCCGTGATGTTTTGTCTCTGCCTGCGGACATCATTCGTAATTTCCTGCATGTATTTTCTGAACATAAAACCTACCGAATAAAGGCGGGGTTTATGCCCAAGGATAGCAGGATTTTAGTATATCAGTTTTTTTTGAAAACACGAAAATGGAGAATAGATAAGGAAAAATTACGAAAGACCTACGAAAAGTTATGTACAAAAAAAATCAATAAAAAATATATTTTCTTTGCATTACATTATCAGCCGGAAGAAACCTCCTGTCCCACCGGGGGATGTTATTCAGATCAGTTGCTTATTATCGAAATCCTCAATTCATTTTTGGATTCTGATATCGATATTGTTGTTAAGGAACATAAAACACAGTTTTTTCCATATTTAGAAGGTGAGGCCGGCCGGGATCTCTATTTCTATAAACGTCTTTCTGGAATATCGAAGAGAGTAAAATTGGTGTCAATTAATGAAGACCCGTTTAGATTAATTGATGGTGCCATTGCTACCGTAACCATCAGCGGAACAATCGGGTGGGAAAGTGTAATCCGAGGAACTCCGTCAATAATATTCGGCCGTGCATGGTATGAGGATATGCCCGGAGTCTATAAGGTAAAATCATTAGAGGATTTAATATCCGTTTGGCAAAACCTAATCCATGAAAAAAATAATATTTTTCTTCAAAAGATTATGGATTATCATAGGGCATTACAACATTTTTTAATCGATGCCCCTCATTACAAAGGAAGAAATCACATTGAGAGGTCTGTTGAGGAATCTGCAAACAACATTTATAATGGCATTCGAAACCATCTTATTCGGAAAGGGTGGATGTTTAATTATATCTGAATACGGACTCCATTTCTCATAAGGTACGGGATAATGAAAGAAAAGATAAAAAAATACATCCTGTCGTTCTGGGTGTTATTCAAATATTTAAAAATTACCTGTATCCTTTTTAATATTAAAGAGAAACTGTTCGGGTATCCTAGACTCAAGAAAATGTTTAAAAAAAGAACAGGTTACGATCTTGACTTAGATAATCCCCAAAGTTTTAACCAGAAGATCAACTGGAAAAAGATCCATGATCGAAACCCGCTCCTACCTGTCGTCGCTGATAAATATCGAGTAAGGGATTACTTGCGAAGTGTTCTTGGAGTTGAAGAAGCCGAAAGAATTCTTATTCCTCTGCTCCATGTTACAGACAACCCCGAAACTATTCCTTTTGATGATCTTCCAGAGGAATATGTTATTAAAGTAAATCACAGTTCTGGGGCTAATATAATAGTAGAAAAGGGTAAACCGATTGACAGACAGCAAATTATTGACCAGTGCAAGATATGGTTGGCTCAGCCGTACGGATTATTCAAACATGAATGGGCGTACCAGGAGATCGATAGGAAAATTATTATTGAACAACTTTTGCGAGATGAAAATGGAAAAATTCCTAAGGATTTTAAATTTCACATGATAAATGCCGAGTGTCAAATGATACAGGTTAATCAAGGTTATTTTGCTGATAAAAACGCGAGATCTTTAACACTATTTGATAAACAATGGTTAAAATACGATGTTTTCTGGGAATACCCACCAGCGGATCAGGTAACAGCTCCGGAGAACTTAGATTCCATGTGCCTTTTAGCTGAAAAACTATCACAACCTTTTGATTACGTCCGGGTAGATCTATATTCAATAAGGGGGAGGATCTTTTTTGGTGAATTGACAAATTATCCAACCAGTGGATGTGCGGTGGTAAAACCATTGTCATTCGACTTCGAACTTGGTGCAAGATGGAAACTCACTCCAGATTATTGGAAAATGAGTAAAAACGAAAAATGAGAGTTCTCATCATTAACCAACATTCCTCCGACGTTCTTGGTGGTAGCGAGATGCAGGTCGACACATTCTAGGAAGTGAGATATTGAGAGTCTTAATGATTATCCCAAATTTTTATCCCTGTTATCCTGCAGCCGGGGGAGCAGAGCGACAATGTCTTAAATTAAGCCGAGAACTCGTAAAAAACGGTGTTGATGTAGATGTTCTGACATATCGTTTACGACCAGAATGGAAAACTCACGAAGAGATAGATGGCATATCGATCACACGTCTTCCATATTTCGTACCGAATGAATTGAACTTGCCTGTTTGGTTTTATCATTTATGGAAAATGCGTAACAGATATGATATTTATCATGTTCATCTCTTTAATGGTGCACATTTTGTTGCAGCATCCTGGATTGCTCGATTATATAAAAAACCTGTAATTGTAAAGATCGCAAATAGTGGAGAGCAATTTGATGTAGCAAAAATAAAAAAAATGCGTTGGCCTTTGAGAGAGGGGGTGTTACGATCTTTATTCTGTTCTAACAAGATTATAGCAATAAGCAAATCGATAAAAGAAGAGTTGCTAGCACTAAATGTATCGGAAGATAAAATTTCCTTCATACCAAATGGGGTTGAAATTTTCGGCCCTATTTCAGAACATACCCGAATTCAACGACGTAAACAACTCCATTTGCCAGAAAGAGCAACAATTATTTTAGTGGTTGGGTCACTGACTCATAAAAAAGGACTGACATACTTATTTGAGGCATGGAGTCGCATAAGAAAAAATTGGCCGAATGCTTTCTTAGTGAGCGTAGGAGGAGAGAAACTACCGGACTACTGTAAAAGGGTCAAGGAGGAGCAACACTCACAGGTCAAGTTTTATTTAAACCAACCGGACGGTGTCTTGCCCTTCTTACAGAGTGCGGACATCTTTATTCTACCATCTCTGGCAGAAGGGTTGTCAAATGCACTTCTGGAAGCACAATCCTGTGGGTTGCCATGTATCGCCACAAGGGTTGGTGGAAATCCAGATGTCATATCCGATAGGGTAAATGGTATATTAATAGAACCAAGATCGGTTGATCAGATTGTGAATTCCCTTGATATACTTATATCTTCACATGAATTGCGAATTACATATGGTGAAAATGCACTGTTAAAGTCTCGTGAATATGATATTGGTAATATTGCCAAAAAGTATATTGAACTATATCATTTACTGATAAAAACCATGGTATATCGATGAGGCCCAGACTTCGAATTCTTTATTTTCGTAGAGAAGATCAATTGATTGGTCGATTTTTAACCTGTCGAAATCCTCATGAGTGACTTTGTATAGGTATTCCTGTCGGTGTTCTGGTGCGGCTAGATGGCCTATTCGGCTACGTTCTCTCGAGAGATAGTAGTAATCTCCAATAGGGATAGATTTTGATAGAGTTGTATGTGCGGGATAACCGAAATGTGCGGGTATATAATCTCTATTGTATTGTATTGATTGATAGCTTTGGCTGGCACCATACGGCTGTTGTTGCTGATAAAAAAGTTCATATTTCCAATAGGATCCTTGATTTTGTAAAAGTAGTGTTGGGATGTTATCTTCTTTGTTTTCAATAAACCAATCAACTCCGCTCTTCTCCATGTAACTAAAATGTTTCGAATCGATCACTCGATTTGGACTATCATACAACGTGAAAATCTGAAGTAGGGCTATTGTGGTTAATACGACAAATATAACGGTATAAATTCTCTCTCTATTAAATTTTAAAGATAATGTTGAGATCAATGTTGGTATTACTATGACAACGATAATTGTTGCCATCAATATTGCCGGACTCATAGCTCGGAGAGGTTCAAAAATGACGAAATAACCTGTGAGGAAGGCTAATGTTAGCAGTATCCCAAAAAAGTATTGAATACCGAAATAGAATTCAATTCCTATATTTTTTTTATAGTATACAGTATATAGTACAAAAAGGGTGCATATTAATCCAAATAATAAATAAAAACCAATTGATCCATAGTTTAAAATAAAGACTTTTATCATATATGTTATATTTGCCTCACACTGGCCGACTATCTCAGTTTGATATTCCAAAATAGAAGTATGTGATGTATTCTGAAACAGCGCGTCAAATATTCTTCCGAACGTATTTAATATACTTCTAAAGGACAGGTACCATGCAAAGAAACCTACAGCAAGAATCCCGATTACATTTGCCAATGTCCATTTCCAATTTTCATTATTTGAACCATATGTATTCACCAAAATATTTGTTAGCAAGAATACAAATGTGAATAAAATGAGTATTACTGCTATCATTTGATGAACAAATATGATAAAAAAGGAAGTAATGATTAGCAATATCGAATAAGACATCCTTTTTTTGCCAATTAAATTCTTCATCAATAAATAGAGAAAAAGTGGAATAAAGAATAATGCTATCGTAAAGGGTCGAAAATCCAAATGGGTACTTCCATATAGTAATGGCAGTGTAAAGAGAATTGGTACGAGAGATATCCATCCTCTCTGGATTGTTTTGCTGAGAATGCAAATAAATAGGATATATAATATCGAAATGAGTGCATACACACTTGCTGCTGCTGTTTCTAATGGTATGTTTGCCAATTGAAATGTGGCTAATAACGTATGAATTCCCGGATAGACTGTATTTATTGTGCCCGTATTTACGATATATTGGATCCGGTATAGATGGGCAAAGATATCAGAGCTACCATTTGCAAACATATAATAACCCCGAATTATTGGTAAAATCATAATTATATAGTATATTGCCAATATTGACAGGAGGGCAAAAATCCAAAATCTTGTAATTTTCCAGTGGTCTGATAAAATAATGATGAGTGTCGATAGAGCTATGATAGAACTTACTATCAACCAAAATATGGGGTGATACATCGAATAAATATTCAGTTCATAACCAGTCGCAGGAGGAGATAAAAGTACTGCTATATAAACCAACAGAACAAGAATAATATTGAATAGAGAACATTGCCGAATAAAATCCCGGTGTTTTATTAATATTCTCCTCTGGTAGAATACGAATGATAAAGAGTTATCATTATTTTCATCCACTTGGGTCATAGTTCATATCAAATATTTATTGCTACAGATCATTTTTCGGTTGAATACATTTTCTTTAAACTTTAACCATTCATATTTTAGTTAATATCCCCTTCCATCTCTCCACTACCTTCTCAAACGAATACTCCCTCTCCACAAACGCTTTTCCCCGCTCCGCAACCCCCTCCAAATCAGGACATTCAAGCGCCCGCATCAACATTCCTTGCGATACATCCCGGTGAGTTGTTCTCCATGATAAAACCCGTCTCGCCATCCTGGGTTACATCGGGTATCGCCCCGACCGGCGTAGCAAGTACCGGTACCGGCTTCCCACAGGCCACGGCCTCGAGCATGATGTTGGGGTGACCCTGGATTTTAGAGGAATTTTTTCACCCATTCTTATCACAGAGTACTTTCCGTAGTTGCTCGATTGTTTTTTGGAATGAATAATTTTCGTTCACTAATAAATTTGCATTTTCAACAATCATTTCTAAACGAGGATCATTTATTGCATGTATAATGCCATTCGCGATAGTTTTAGGATTAGAATCATTTAATATAAATCCTGTAGTAGTATTTTTAATAATACCCGGTATTGAGCCAACCGGAGTTGCTAATACGATGGCTCCAGAAGCCATCGCTTCAAGAGCGATGTTAGGTAAACCCTCTCGTTTTGATGGGATGATAAGTAATTTTATATTATTTAAGTAAAAAGGGAGATTTTTATGAGGTATCCATTGGTGCATCGTGATATTGTGGTTGATTCTTTTTTCCTGTATAAAATTAATCATTTCAGATTTTAAATCACCTTCTCCCGCAACGAAAATATTTAACCTTGGATTAGTATGCAATAAAAGTGGGATTGATTGTAAAAATTTCCTTACTCCCTTCTCTTCACTAAATCTTCCAAGATATCCGATATCAAACTCCCGTTCATGATATTCTTTTATGGGGACAAATAGAATCGTATCAATGAACAAATTTGCAGTATATGTTTTACCATATTTATCAAAATCATTTTCTTTTATTGCATACTCGCATTCAGTGAGTATCTGATCTACAATTCGATAATTAATTTCTTCAATGATTCTAAATATAGTGGTTTTAATCCTATATTTATCTCCAATATATTTTGATAATATTTTTGAGGGCCTCCCTGAGCTTCGAAGAATTACTTTTTTCCCCAACAATTTTGTATAAAGTATTGGAATGATGTTTAAATCCTGACCAAATGAAAAAAGGACCATATCAATCGTAGTATTTGCCAAAATTCGATTAATGTATTTTACTTCCCGAATTTGGTTGAATAAAAATTTTGACAACGCACTGTTATAACTGTCTAGAAATAGGATACGATTCTCCGGAATCTGGAAATCCTGCTCCTCATCGCAAAAAGTTATGAGATATACCTGATCAAATATTTCATTTAGCAGTTTTATTAATTTATTTTGATTATTTGCAGCAGATTTGTTACCTTTTGATCCTCCTGCGACTAGTAAAATACTATCACATTCAATATTACAGTTAACCTTACTTTTGGTCATGTGATATCACCAATAAATATGGAATACATAAAAAAGGATCCATATATTTACTGAAAAATTTTTTGTCCAATCATTGAATTGATGGCACAAATTTTCATCCTCTCAATCCACCATGCTCATCTGAATTACTTGACGATAACACGCTTCGATCTTCGCAACCACAGATTCAAGATTGAACTCTTTATTAACCAATATCTTTCCATTATTGGAATATACTTCCCACAATGATTCTTTGATTAGGAGTCTTTTAATGGCGGTTGCTAACTCTATCGGGTCGCGTTTCACCACAAACCCCCCATGTTGAGCGACTGAGGATATCGCACATGAATCAGTGACAATCACTGGAGTACCACAAGCCCATGCCTCTAAAATAGTATTACCAAATATTTCATATCGTGATGGAAGCACGTAGACATCTGCATCAACATATGCTTCCAATTTATCGCGATCATACAATGGTCCTGTAATAAGAGGTGCCATTTTGAGATTCAATCGTTGTATCTGTTCCTGAATTGTCAATAAATAACCGTCATCAGGTCCAGCAATAACCAGCCTGGCGTGCGGTAAATCTTTTAATACTAGAGAATATGCATCAATCAATAAATCAATGCCTTTAATTTTGTGAATCCTCCCTAAAAAAAGAATAATTTGTTTATTATCGGAAATTCCATATTTTTTCCGAAAGGTTCCTCTTTCAGGAAGGTTCGAGAATTGAGATAAATCCAGACCATTGGGAATGATTACTATCTTTTCTTCTGGAACACCCATTTTAATATACTGGTCCGATTCGGTCTTTGTGAGTGCAATACATTTTGAGGCATTTTGTAGGATTTTATTCCCCCAGGCCATATCAAATATTTTTTTAAGGTTTTGCTTCCCGAACTGAAGAGGAAGAGACCCATGAGGCTGGATGACGTAGGGGATGCCGTATTTTTTTGCATAGTGCGCCGCAATGATATTTTGAAAGTTGCGGGTACCATGTAAGTGGACAATGTCAAAATCCTGAATATTTTTCTTCAGTGCACGAATTAGACCTGGATATAGAAGGAAGCGGTGCCAGGCAAGCAGATTGCTGACGTTCCTGAAATAGAATATTTTCATCCCTTCATGCTCTACGTACAGATCATTTTGCCGGGTATGTTTATCTATAGTATCACTGGTAAAGACCGTGACATCATGGCCGCGTTTAGCCAGAGCTTTGGCCAGATTGTAAGAGACATTAACCGTCCCACCATAAGCAAATGCGGGATAGAAAGCAGGATTCAATTGTAAAATTTTCACCGCTTGCTCCCTCGCTGCTTCATTTCAGATAAACGCGAACCGAGGTTGACCATTTTTTCACCCAACGGCCGGAAATATACATTTGATGATAAAACTGAACCGATCATGGGGATAACACTCCGGACGTAATTGTAAGGACGGGGAACCATCAAATCCACATTATAATCAGGAACACTCCTTCCGACCATCTTCCGGATCGCTATACGCACCTGAACATCGACCTTCTTCGTCTCCCCCATCGAAATAGACTCTTTCACCTTTTCCGCAGGGATAGAGGTGATATCCAAGTGCTCATCACGGGCAGCACGGAGAACCAGACTGTGAGCATCCTCTGTCCTGACCAGAATAATCGACTGGCCCGCATCCTCCCCGGCCATCATCTCCGGGATCCAGGGGTCGCCTACAGAGATATCTGCCAGTTCTGCTGTTAAGTCACAGCAGTAGAGGCAACGGTTCATCGCGTTGAACCACATGACATGAGGGAATATTCCCTTATGGAAAGGGACGGACGAGTCAGTACCATTCTTCAGTTGTACAGACATGGTACCCGGCCATCCTTCACCCCGATACCGGATACTCTTGAGATCGTCTTTTGATACATTCATCGACTTAAGCAGATAGTCAGTCTGCCAGAAAGTATCGGTATGTGAACAGAATAACCCGATATGAAGTACCACCCGTGCCCTGAGTTTCTTATAGACCTGCTCGGCTTTCCTGATACCCTGGATATGACACGGCAACCCTACAACTGCAAATTTTTCACCCTCATGAGCATTCAGAAGCTCTGTAATCATGATATTTGCAGGAACCGGACAATACTTCGACGTAGAGGCCTCGATGATCTCATCTCTGGTTTTCGCGATGAATGGTTCAGGCTCCCAGGGCCGATCTTTGTTCATCCGGGTTACAAGCGCCCCGTCTATGATCCCATGTTCGAGAGCATAGATAAGTAGTCCGGTGACGACTCCCCCAGATGATGCCTTGTATCGGACCTTGGACTCCGTCGCGTACCCGGTATAACACTTAAGATACGAGCCCAGTATGATATCATCAGCCTCTTTTCCAAAGATATCCATACTTAGACCTTTGAAATCGACATAATGGCCGGGACAGGCCTCGTAACAGATCCCACACTCATTACATGCGCCGGAGCGTATCACTGGCTCATACATCCGGGAATGCTTATCCAGACTCAGGGAGATTGCCTGTTGCGGGCACACCCCTGCGCACGTCCCGCAGTTACAGCAGAGGTGTTCGTCCAAAACTTTCTGAATGGTTTGCCCCATTTAATCACCAGTGGCATTACCATTCGCCAAAACGAGATCTCGGATCAGGTCGCCGTTAACCAGAGCCTTCTTTTTCGTGGAGGCGCAATTTTTCAGAAGGTTCGCCCGTACAAATTCCTTGTCATGCAGTATTTTCTCTGATTTCAGTCTCAATTTGTTGAAAAACGCATCATACTCAAATGTCTGGTCAATATTCAGGAGGTATTCATCCTGCCCCATCATCCTTCCGATAATCCCATGGAATTTATTGTAACTATACGAGACAAGGCCTATGCTCGGAACCCCCAGGGAGGTCGAGGCAACAAGTGCGTGAAACCGTGAACATATAAACAGATCACAAAGTCCGATAACTGATTTTATTTCTATAGCTGACGCGCTAAAGGGAATTATCCGGGTCTTTTCTGGATTATTTACCGCCTGATATATTTTTTCAACTAAATCAATATCCTGAAAAGTGTTCGCGATAAAGACGACCATAGCACCCATATCCTTAATAAGAAAGTCGCTAACTTCAGAGATAAGTCGAATATACCCCTCTTCAGGCAACATCGAGTTCATCATGGCGGCAGGACAGATCCCGACAACACCATTGGCACCTGCGTCAACATTGAGCACCTCCGAAACCCTGGTGTAGTCAACGTCGTTGTCGCCCACCATTAGAAATGCCAGATCTGCGGTTACCTGAATCTCTGGTCGTTTAACTTCAATAGATTCCAGATAATCCTTACTGAACTCTTCTCTCAATGAGATGAGGCTAACATTGTTCAGTATACGCCGGGCGAAAATTCTTAGTACTGGATTTTTATAGGGACCTATGGTTGCCGAGCAGACTACAACCCTTTTATCACTCAGGGAAACGTTCCATATGCTTAACAGAGCAAATAATTGTCCAAATACATTTACCGGATCGATCTTCTCGTCGTTAAACCTATCAGGCTCTATCAGATTCAGATCGATTATCACATCAAAATCGCCGAAAAGAGTTGTCTTTTCGGTCCTTATCCTACCATATGCCTGTTTTAGCACACATGCCAAAAAAGAAGTTGTATACACCAGAGTCGTGGTTATCAACGAGCCCTTTTCATTGTACCAGGGATGTCTCTTTATCTTCACGTTAGGATGATATTGTTTTAAATCCTCAATGCGCTCCTTTTTTGTCACATCGTAGTAGCGGTGGTATACCGTCACTTCATGGCTGGGCAGGGATCCGTCAAGGGCTCTCAACAGACCCACCAGTCTCCCATAGCTTCCCTTGTTTTCCAGAGCATTCGTATCTAATACCGCCACATTAAGTGACATAGGAATCTAAGCCCCCAAGCGCATCCTCGCCCCTCGAAGAAGACGCCCTCCTCGCCCGGACACCATCCCCAACAAGGGCCCGGAAAATCTCTTCGTTCAGGGTGACGTTCTTTTTTAGGTTCATGATGGCCTCCAGGGAACTCCTGCAGTTGTTTCCCATCGCCTCGCGGGAGAGGACACGGCCGACTGTATGCTCCCGGTGTCACCGGGCCTTGCCACTATGCCGCACTGTGCCCTCTGTATGACATCGGCAGTCTCGCTCTTCCCTGCGACCATGGCAATAATCGGTTGACTGCAGGCCATGAGATTATGCATGGAAATACCTCCCAGTATCTCCGCTTTCACCCACCACGCATCCCCCTGCTCAGAGTCTGCTGGAAGATATCCGTTAAACCGTCCCAGTTCAGCGATTTGACGAAATTCCTTGCCCGTTGTCCCTCTGGGCCAATCCTCTCTTTCTCAATAAGTTCCAGCGCTTTATCGAGGACTGCATCAGGTGATTCCGCGTAGATAACTCCATTCCTCTCGCCGAACTCCATCATGATCCCCGGGAGGCTGGTGGCAAGGACCGGCTTTCCCGCCGCCATGTACTCATACATCTTTATCGGTACGATATTCATCATGATCTCGTTCTTGTAAGCAGGGAGAATGCAGATGTCGGCGGCCATGATGAACTTTGAAACCTCCTGGTAGGGTACCCAGGGCTCCATGATAATCCTGTTTTCGAGAGTGTAATCGCGGCGGATCGCTTGGAGCGTATCCCAGAGGTCACCTTTGCCGAGGATCAGGAGTTTGATCTTCGAATCCCGGTTTTGCGCGAGAGATTGGGCAACCTCCTTGAGGCCTGAGAAATCGTATAGCCATCCCATGAAGAAAAGGACGGTCTCATCGTCCTCGATACCATACTTTGCCCGGATCGCCTCTCGGTCGTCAGGATTAAAGACATCGAGATCTACCCCCGCACGGATCACTTCCGTCCCATCCGGGTCTGCACCCATGCTGATTGTGTAATCTCTCAACCCCTCGTTGATTGAGAGGACGAAATCGGACCGTTTCATGTTCCCGCTTTCGATGGAGCGTGCAACTCCCTGGAAGAAGGGTTGTGGCACGAGCCGGTGCAGCTCGTCGATGATATAGTAGACGAAAGGGATATTTCGTGCACGGCACTGGGAGATAGCAATGTTCGCATTCAGGATGCCAAACCCAATCACCACGTCCGGTTTGAATGTATCCAGCTGGTTGATGATCTCATTCCGGTGTGAGTACAGGAGAGAAGCATACTCGAGAAGAGGAAGCTGGATGATTGCTGGCCTGATCACGGTGATAAATGCGCCAGGGACTACCTTTGGGGGCGTGCGAACCTCTGTGCGGGGAGAAAGGATCTTTCGCTCGGGATTGTCCCGCCATACGATATCGAAATCGATCACCCGGACCTCGTGACCACGGGAGACCAGGCGCTCCATGAGGTGATGGCTCTGGTGGGGTCCCTTTGCAATCCAGTTTGACTCCTGCACGACGAGAATGTTCATCGCGATCTCAGAATTCCGCACTTTTTTCAATATTTTCCCAATTTTCAACAAACCACTGGTGCGTCTCTTTCAACCCGTCATGAAAACTCATGTTCGGATGGTACCCGATCATCCCCTGCCCCTTGGTAATGCATGAGAGCAGGTGCGTCTTCTTGTCCCAGTCCCTTCTCTCCGTGTACACAATTCCTGCCTGGCTTCCGGTCAGTTCCAGGATCGAGTTCGCCATATCGATGACACGCTGTTCCCTGCCTGCACCGAGGTTGAATGCCTCGCCTACTGCCTTCTCCTTTATTCCCATCGCGAGAAGTCCGGCTACAATATCGCCGACATAGGTCCAGTCACGGGTCTCGGTTCCGTCACCGGTAATCGGGAGAGGCTGGCCCTTCATTGCCCAGTAGAAAAAGTTGGGGATAACGTTCCGGTATTTCCCGGGTACTTCTCCAGGTCCGAACGAGTTGAAAAACCGGGCATTGACGACGGGGAGTGTGTAAAGGTTGTGGAAATAGTTCGTGTAGAGCTCTCCAAGGAGCTTTGTCACCTGGTACGGTGTATGCAACTTGATGGAAACATCATGCTCCTCAAACGGCATTTTGGATTCAAGGCCGTACACTCCACACCCGGATGACGAGTATACAAAACGCTCGACATCGACCAGCTGGGAATACTGGAGTACTTTCAGGATACCAAGACCGTTTACGAGGAGGTCTTTTTCCGGGTTGTCAACAGAATTCTGGTTGGCAAAGTGGGCTGCCAGATGGTAGACGATATCGGGCTTCTCGCGAAAAGCCCGCTTGAGATTCTCGTCATTCAGTATATCGCCGTGAATGAACTGTATCTTTGGCCCCTTTGGTATATTCCAGGCGTAGGATGATGAGAGATTGTCAAGGATTATGATCTTTTTTGTGTCAATCGTATCCAGCGCCCGGACAAGGTTGCCCCCGATTGCCCCCGCACCTCCGGTGACAAGGACGGTTTTCCCCAAAAATCCTTCCTCTATCTCTTTCATTGCGACATATCTCCGATTCGATAATACTCCTTCATCCACTCAACGGTTCGTGCAATCCCTTCTTCCGGTGGAATAACCGGGTTATGGTCCAGGTCCCGGATTGCTTTTGAACAGTCTATTGTCTTGATCTGTGTCGTGAAAGGTTCAGCCTCTTCGTAGTGTACAAGGGAATCATCTCTTCCCACTGCCTCCAGAATAAGATCAGAATACTGTTTGATATCCCGTTCCCATTCGGGCCGTCCCGCAACATTGTAGACCTCGCCGGGAATGAAGTTCTCGGCGATATTTGCCCAGGTGCGGCAGGAATCCTCGACAAAATCGATAATTCTCTTGTGCCCCTTGAAAACAGTGTACGGTTTATTGTAAAGAGCGTGGTAGATAAACTTCGGGATAAACCCTCTATAGGGAGTGTAGTGCTCGTGTGGGCCATAGCAGTTGACAGGTCTCACACGAACTGTCTCAGTCCCGAACATCTTGGCCGAGTTCATACACATCAATTCGCCGGCCCACTTTGTGATGGCATAATCATTCATCTGGTAGGTATCTTTTATCGGGTTTTTTTCCATGACATCTTCAGTCATGACTCCTGTATAATCCCCGTAGACCTCGGCACTCGAGAAGAAGATCATCCGGAATTTTTGTTTCTCCTGGAGCCGGAGCATATGCTTGGTCCCGATAACATTTGTCTGCCAGAGATTTTCATAATAGTCTTCGCCATTCCAGCGCCCGTATTCGGCAGCGAGGTGATACACAAAATCAAACGTGTGGTTGTCGAAGATACGTTCTATCTGGCGAAAATTCCTTACATCTGCCCGAATATAATGTTCACGTTCTGTGTTGTATACATCACAGGCGATGACTTCATGACCCCTCTTTTCAAGTTCGTTGACGAGGTTCGTGCCAATAAATCCGGCACCGCCCGTGACTAAAATTTTCCTTGATTCCATTTATAATACAATAATTACTCTTCTTTCTTCACAATTTGTACCAGGCTGTTCAGTATCAAGCCAGACGTCACCAGTAGCAACCCCAGTATCAGGGAAGTAATTCCTCCGATAAACATCACCGAATGAAACACCCCTTTGGTATACAGCGCCGTTACAGTGTAAAGTGACGTAACAATCCCTATCAATGTCAATACCGCCCCCGGCACCCCGAATGTCAACAAGGGCCTCCGGTACCCCAGCAATCCAACCAGGTGGCTCAATACCTCGTACCCATGCGAGAAAGCATTCTGACTGGACGTATTCCCGATATCATATCTTACCTTTATAGGCACTTCTGCGACATTCAACCCATTATCCTGTATCTGAAGCAGAATTTCAGAGCCGGCAGACATCCCATTTCCACTCACTTTGATCTTCGCGATAGCCCTTTTTCCATATGCCCGGAACCCGCTCTGCGAATCACTTACATCGATATTTCCCGCAATATTTGTTGCGGTGTCAAGGACTTTCATTCCCACGACGCGATACGCAGGGATTCCGTTCTTATCTTTTGAAAGGAAACGGGATCCGATGACGACATCGCAGCCTTTTTCAATAGGTTTCAGAAGGCTTGGAATGAAACTCGGATCATGCTGGCCATCGGAATCCAGGATGACCAGTGCATCGGCAGCTAGTTCCCTGGCGGTATTGAAAATTGTCTGGAGTGCGCTCCCATAGCCTTTATTAGATGAATGCCTGATAACAATCGCTCCGAGTGCCCTGGCGATTTCAGCGGTTGAATCGGTTGAGCCGTCATCGACAACCAGCACCCGGTCTACATATTTTTTGGTGTGAATGATAATTTTGGCAATGGATTGCTCTTCGTTATATGCAGGCATTGCTGCGATAACAAGCTTTTGTTTAATCCTATTTGATTCGGGAGATGGAATGTATTCCGGAATTGGACGTTTTTCCCTTAAATGTGAATATTCAATATCCCCCGCCTTCTCACTCTCCACCAGCCCTATCGCCGAGTTCGCCTGGATCGCCTCGCCGAAGCTCGAGTAGTGGGAGATCAAAGAGTCGATGCTGCTTGCGCATCTCCTTGATTCCGGGAAGTTTCCGGGCGATTCAGGGTGCTCATCGTACGACGTGGGACTTCCTCCTGGTGGACACAGTTTTTGGTCCGATAGACATTATTGACATATTCTGACTGTGGAAGGCGAAAACCCCTTTTTGCCTTCGATATTCCAATAACTGAATATGCATTATTCAATATAAAAAGGTTTGCCCTGTTTTTGGCAAAAAAGGGTATGAAAATGTTCGAAATGGTGATTGGGAGTTCAGAGGAGGACGATTACGTGGATCAGGTGTGGAGGAGAACGATTACGTGTTGTGCGGGGTGGACAGGTATCCGGAGAAGAAAGGCATGAGTGAATGATGTGATGTGTGTTGTGCGGCCTGGACGGATATCTGGAGATGAAGGCACCGGTGTGAATGATGCGATACGCGGTGTGGGGTGAACGGGTACATGGAGATGAAAGGCATGAGTGAATGAGATGTGATGTGTGTTGTGCAGTGTGAACGGATATCCGGAGAAGAAAGAACAGGTGTGGAGGAGGTGATACGTAGTGTGCAGTCTGGACGGATATCCGGAGATGAAAGGCATGAGTGAATGATGCGATGTGCGGCCTGGACGGGTATCCGGAGATGAGAGGCACAGAAGTGGAGGAGGCGATATGGGATGCTTGTTCTGGGATGGTGGATAATCCCATGTGGCAATTCTACCATTTCTTTGGGATATGAATAGCCCTCATCCCTCCATACTGGCATGAAGAAGCCAACAGATTTAATACTATTATGTTCAGATATACGAACATATGTTCGCTGATATGAACATAATCTCAAAAAATTCATTTATGCTTCTTCGTTTTCTGGGGCGACATTATCGGGAAAAATTCTATGTTCGCGAGATTGCCCGGGTTCTTGATATGGGGCTCGGAACTGCCAGTGAAACACTTGGTCGCCTCACCGATGCGGGTCTTTTACATCGTGAAAAGAGGGGCCGTCTTGTGATGTATCAAGCGGCGATGGAGAGCACTCTTCTTCGGGAGATGAAGATCTGTGCCACACTCATTGAATTAAATCCGCTGATTCTCCAATTGAATGGGATCGTAACTCGGGTGATACTTTTCGGGAGCACGGCAACCGGTGAAGATACACATGAGAGTGATATCGATCTGTTCGTCGAAACGATGGATACCTCTCGTGTCGATGAGGTCGTCACAGTGAGACAGGCTACGCTTGAACGGAAAATCTCGCCGATCATCATCACACCAGGAGAGTTTCGTTCATTGAAAACAACCGATCCGGCGCTTCATACGCGGATTCTTAGTGGAAAGCTGTTGATCGAGGAGTTGAGATGAAATATCAGTTTGAACAGTGCCTGAAACGGGGGAAGATCGTGCGTATTTCCATAGACGAAGAATTGATCAGAAAAGAATTGCGTGGAGCAGAAGAAGACCTCAATTCTGCAAAGCATTCCCTTGCCGAGCGAGATATGAAGTGGGCGATTATCCAGGGTTACTATGCACAGTTTCACAGCATTCGTGCCCTTGTTTTCGCCAAAGGATATCGTGAGAAGAGTCATGCGTGTCTCCGTTATGCCCTCGAAGCCCTTTATATCGATGAAATCGCCACAATTATGAAAAAAATAGGTTCTTCTCTACCTGGTGTGGATAGGATTGATGAACCGGATACAAATTGTAGGGGCTACCCGCCCCCACATCCCCATGTGCGATGCCGTGCCGCCGCCCCCGAAAAAATACCGCGAGGCTTTTCGCCCTCGACCCGGGGTGACCTGCGGTCACCTTCAGATTCTTGAGCAATTGGGTATGAGGTATGTGAGGACACCCCGGCGGCGGTTTAGTGACTGAAATAGTACTCAGATAACAATTCGATTCAGTCTCCCCAAAAAAACAGCGAGGAGCAATCCTGATGTACAAGGATGAGGTTGGAAGAGGAGGTTGACCCTCTGGTCTGCTTCATCTCTATCCGTGATTATGGAGATTCCACGAGGCATTCCCTTCCAGGAACTCCTCGATCCCTGCCCGGAACAGGTCGAAATCGCCGAGATGAACCTGTAAGAGACGGTAGGCGATCGCATCGTCAATCGCCCCGTAGCGGTGGACCAGGATATTCCGGAACGCCTTCATACCCCTGATTTTCCCTGCCAGTTCAGGGGAAATGATCCCACTGGCCTGCAGGTGCAAAAGTATGTCCTCGTCCTCTCCCGGGACTCCGAGCATGAGATCGGAGTTGATTATGGCACAGATATCCAGGACGTTCTCTATGGCATGTTCAATTTTTTTGTAGATGCCGTCCCGTATCAGTCCCAGCTGGAGGAAGTCTTCCAGTTTGCCAGGCAGGTGATCGCTCACTATTCTGACACTGTCCCTGATCTCGACAAGCTTGATGCGTATGATTTCTGTTCGTATCCTTCGTGCCGGAGGATTGCTCATGATATCGCCTTCTCGCCCGTGTAATCATGGAGCCTGTGCTTGAATGCATCATAGTCCCGGATAGTATCGTAGGCGACCCCGTAGAGGAACGATATATCCGGGCAATAAAGGACCTTTCCCCGAAGTGCCCGGATGCGGATATACAGCGGCAGCTGCCGGAAGATCCACAGGTCATACCGGGGGTCGTCCAGCTCGCGGAGTGCGAGATACCGAAACAGGGAGGCCTCCTCTTTTATCCCATCGAAAAAGACCGCCAGGTCTATATCAGATCCTGCATCCGCTCTACCTTCTGCCACCGATCCGTACAGAAGGATAAACCGGACATTCCGAAACCCGGGAACCTTCTCCAGCCTGGAAGGGATCACATCTAACAAAATATCCCCCATAGAGCTCTTTTTACCTGTAGACTCCATGGAGATTTAAATATAATTGCATCCTTCGTTCTCTCGTCATGCAGGAGCTCAATCGAGGGAGATATTGTGAGCATATTCCACTATCTTTTCAATCGATTGGAGTATAGGAAAAGATCACTGGAACGTCTTTTCAGACATATTCGACCTCTTCTTGGATCTGGTCCCGGATGAGAGGATGAAGTCCTTCGGGTGTGACGAGATCGACATCGAGTGCGAGTCGGTCCGAAATGAAGTTTTTCAGGTGCGCAAATGCCATCAGACCGATTGGCTGGTCGAATTCAACAACAATGTCGATATCACTCTTTTCTGTCTGTTTTCCTTTTGAATATGAGCCAAAGATACCGATTTTTCGAACATGGTATGTTATCCGCAGATCTTCCATCATATCCTGCAACTGGCCCATTATTTCGGCTTTTTTCCTCATTTCCCTTACTTTATATTGAGAGTTCTGTTATATTATGAATTCTCTGGTTGTTGGACCCGGTGCATCCAGGAGTATGTGTCAGGGGACAGGGACGAGGTTGACTTCCGGTCAGTTACATCTCTTTCCGTGATTATGGAGATTTCAAGAGGCATTCTCTTTCAGGTATTCCCCGATCGCGGTTTGGAACATGTCGAAATCACCGGAGGAGGACAATTACGTAGTGTTGGCCCAGACAGGTATATGAAGGAAAAAGATCTCGACCGTGCGGGAGCGAATGTTTGCACATTGAAGAGGCGATCCCGGATGACGAATCAGCGCGTTTCGCAGGGGATTTTGACATATCCAAACCTGTTCATTCCGTTCGGATACACGAACATATGTTCGATTGTGCGAACAGGAACTTTTCGGAAAAATTCCTTGATCTCCTCCTTTTCCAGGCTGTGTCACGAATGGTCTTTTTCTCACCGGTGTGGGACCCGGGGTGTCGGTTGTGTGGAGCCGGGGATGGCTTTCGGGGTCCGCAAAATAAAGAATCCTCGCGTTTTCTTTTGTAATTTCCACGCTGAGACGAGTTTCTCCAATATTTCCAATGAGCGGCCGCCGGATTTTTTTCCATTCCTCGTCAAGTATCCCGGGTCGGCAAATCCCTAATCATGATTCGTACTAATCCTGATTAGGAGAGTTTCTTGAGATGGAGCATCCGTCATCGTTCCGGGAGTATTATCCACACCATGGCAATCTTTTTCATTCGTTGAGAGCAAAGTAGTATACTTATGTCTCAACAACTCTTCGTCGACCGGGAAGAGGAACTCCGGTTCCTCATGGAGCGGTACCGCACCCCTGGTCCCGAATGCCTCGTGCTCTACGGAAGACGGCGAGTGGGCAAGACCGCACTCCTTGCCAGGTTCCTGGAGGATGCCGGGGGGATATACTTTCTGGCATCGGAAGAAGGAGACGAGGGAAACATACGGGAATTCTCACACTATGCAGCACAGTATCTCGATGACCCCCATTTCGGGGACGTGAAGTATCCGGACTGGCAGGCGGTATTCAGTGCACTCGTCCGCCATCGCAGTTTTCCCCCGGACTCCGGCGGAAAGCCGGTGCTTGTGATAGACGAATTCCCGTACCTTATATCCAGGAACCGTGCGATACCCTCGATCTTCCAGAAGATCTGGGACACGGTCCTCTCCCGGGAATCCCTGATGCTGGTCTTGTGCGGGTCGTCGGTTGCCGCGATGGAGACGGAAGTGCTGGGATACAAGAGCCCGCTGTACGGGAGGAGGACCGGCCAGTGGCAGGTCGAACCCCTCCAGTACCCATATCTTTCAGAGTTCCTGCCGTACGAAGGGGAGGATCTCGCCATGAGCTGGTTCATACTGGGCGGGGTTCCCGCATACCTGAAGATCTTCTCGCCAGACAGGACCCTTTGGGAGAACGTGGCCGAACAGATCCTCCGCAAGGGTGCATATCTCTATTCCGAGCCCGAGCTCCTGCTGCAGTATGAATTCCGGGAAGCGGGGAATTACATGGCAATCCTGCGTGCAATGGCCGATGGGCGGACAACGCTTGGATCGCTTTGCCAGGAGACAGGCCTTGACAGGGGGATGGTCTCCAAGTACCTGTCAGTTCTCACCCGTCTCCGCATCGTCACCGACGAAGTGCCGGTGACTGCGCATTCCGGGTACCGGAGGAGGCATTACCGCCTCTCTGATCCGTACCTCTCCTTCTGGTTCAGGTTCGTCTACCCAAGAAGGGCGGAGATCGAGACCGGTCACGGTCAGGCCGTTGCGGAAAGCATCAGGGAACAGTTCCCTCTCTATTGCGGGGAAATGTTCGAGGTCCTCTGCAGGGAACTTGTCCGTGCAGGGATCCTCTTCCCTGAAGAGTCATTCTCCCGTATCGGGAGATGGTGGCAGGGGGAGGAGGAGATCGATCTTGTCGGGCTGGATGAGTCCACGGGGAGAGCATTGTTTGTCGAATGCAAGTGGACGTCGCTTACACCAACGAAGGCAAGGGGGATCATGTCGGACCTGCAGAGAAAGTCCCGGTCTGTCCGATGGCGGGAAGATGACAGGAACGAACGATTCTGTGTTATCGCCAGGCATATCGACGGGAAAGAAGAGCTGGGTGATGCAGGGTCCTGCTTCCTCGATCTCGAGGATATCTCCAGGCAGTCAGAGATGTGGAGACAAAACCGTTAAAAAGAGCAGGAGTACACTGCATCAGGCATATTCTCCATTCCTCTATTTTTCAATCGATTGGAGTATTCCTGGATCAGACATATCCCCCTCCGACCGGATCACACCCGACATATACCAGTGATCCACGGAGCACGTCCAGTACGCTCCAGAGATAGGGTGCATGATATTCGACCTCTGATGAGAGGATGAAGTCCTTCGGGTGTGACGGGATCGACAACGAGACCAAGTCGGTCCGAAATGAAGTTTTTCAGGTGTGCACATGCTTCCTACCTCTTCCGGTACGAGTATCTCTTGTGTGCCTTTTCAATCGTCATTATCTTCTCGATTTTCACGAGCTGCTCCTCCTCCTCGATCAGGTAAAAAACGGTGAAGGATCTGCTGACATGGAGGCGATAGACAGCAGGAGGATGGGGATAATCGAGTTTTTCTTTATTTCCTCCCGGAAACGGATCATGTATCAGTTCATGTATTTTGTCAACGATGATTCGTCTGGATTTTATAGGGATCTTTTTAAGAAATTCCCGGGCTCTCTTCTCGATGACGATGGTAAACACGACAGCTCCCCGGTGTTAATCATCCTGCATGATCTCTTCGGGGTCAAAGGCCACAAACTCGCCGTTTGTGTCGATCTCTGTGATCATCTTCCAGTCACGATAATCCCGTTCGCGCTGTATCATCACGGCGATCAGTTCATCAAAGCTCTGTCCTGCCTCTTTCAGGTCGTGAAGACTTCTCCAGGTGGGTTCTTTCACAGGGATCCGTTTAATCCGGGATTCACTCGTGCAGGAAGACATGCACATATCTGGATCAGCATGGTATTTATTGGTGTGGCATATGCTCCACAATGTGCATTAGTGCCTTTTACTTCCAGTACCGAAAAGGATCAGGGCAAACCCCTAATATGAGCGGCTGGATAGTGTACTGCAGGAGGCACTTGTTGGTGAACGAGGTCCCGTCATCGTCGGATTTCCGGTTGTTCTCAAAGGAAACCGGCCCCTCTTGGGAAAATGTCAGGTCTGCCGGCGAAGCAGTGTTCTGCCGCTATCCACAGGTTACGCTTGCGTATCTTTTTGGCTCCTTTGTCACCCGAGACACGTTCCGGGATATCGACATCGCGGTCCTTTTTTCAGGAAAGCAGGATTCCTGTGATCTCTTCGACCTGCAGATGGGGATAGCCGGGGAGATCGAAGACCAGCTCTCCCCCCGCGTTCCCTGCGACGTGAGAGCCTTGAACCATGCGCCGGTTGAGTTCTGTTTCGAGGTAATCAGGGCCGGAACAGTCCTCTTCTGCAGGAATAATGACCAGAAGGTCAGCTACGAAGCGGACATTATACGCAGGTATCTCGACCTGGAATACCTGCTTGACCGGGTTGACCGGGCGTATCTTTTTGGGGTGACCGTATGAGCCGCCTGGTGGGATACATTCAGGAATTGGCAGACTCCCTGGAGGATTGGGAGCGATACAGAAAGATCCCGGCAGCCAGGTTCCAGACCGACCGCGACACGAGGAATATGGTACTTCATGCGATGTTGCTGGCCATCCAGTCCGCGATCGATATCGCAACGGAAGTGATCGTGTTGAAAGCGTACAAAAGGCCGGCAAGTTACCGGGAGACATTCGGGATTCTTGAAGCGAACGGGATCCTTACCAGGGATCTCGCAAGACCACTCTCCAACCTTGCCGGGTTCCGAAATGTCCTTGTCCATGTGTACTGGGACATTGACCTGGTGCAGGTCTACGCCATTCTTCAGCGGGACCTTCCGGTACTGCAGGAATTCTTAAAGGAAATGAAGACCTTTGCCAGGACCAGGTACGATCGCGGGGATGCCTGAAAAGGGTATTTTTTTTAAACCCCTCCATGATTCATGTGCACCTGTAAAATTTCCATCGTTGTGTACTACTTCCTAGGCCTTTTCCGCTACCTGTTATCCGGCCCTTTTCACCCACCTGTCCTGTATCGCCTCTTTGTTCGGCAGGCAATATGTTCAGTCAAAAAGAGAAATTATGATATGAACCTCAATGGTTTGAGGAATCCAGGCAGGTGAACGGTCTGTTTCGCGGATATGACCTGCTTTTCATGCCGTACACACCCTTCATAATCTGCCTGTACAAATATTCCCTAATGGGTAAGAAGAGAAGGGAGAAACGTAGTTCCTTCCCGAAAGTGCCTGCACCGGACCCGGCAACCCCTCCGGACCCCCGGGCGTTCGAATCGTTGCTCCGGGACATCCAGGCGGAGCTTGAGAGCAGGGAGTTCTCATCCGGGGAGGAGGTCGATGCCTGCCTCCAGACCCTCGTGGGGTCTCGCGGCCCGGGAAAGTCACGGCAAAAAACTCCACTGGAGCAGGCCCAGGATCTCTGCTGGAGGGCGTATGAAGGAAACGAAGAGGACCGGGATCTCCTTCCTCACCTGGCCCTGGATATCTGCCCGGACTGCGCGGATGCCTACGTGATCCTTGCCGGGGACTGCGAGACAGATGACCCGGAACAGGCCATGGAGCTCTATCAGGAGGGAGTCACGGCCGGGGAGAGGGCGCTCGGGCGGATATTTTTCGAGGAGAACGAGGGAGATTTCTGGATGATCCTCGAGACAAGGCCCTACATGCGGGCCAGGTTCGGGCTGGCCAGGATGTGTTCCCTCCTGGGCAGGAAAAAGGAAGCTGCATCGCACATGGAGGCTTTGTTGCGGTTGAACCAAAACGACAACCAGGGCGTACGGGACCCCTGCGCGGCACTCCTGATGGAGATCGGCGAGGACGCACGGGCGAAAGCCGTCCTCGATGCGTACGAGGACGATGCCCTTGCTGCGCATGCATTCAACCGTGCCCTCTGGATCTTCCGCCACGATGGGCTGAGCAGGGCGGCGGACAACGCGCTCTCAGAGGCGATGAAGAAGAACAGGTACGTTGTCCCGTATCTGTCGGGAACAAAAAAGATCCCTTCGCGCACTCCTGACTTCTTCGAGCCCGGCGATCGGACAGAGGCCGTGGAGTATGTTGCCGATGCGGGTGAAGCATGGAACGCCACTCCCGGGGCAATCGAGTGGTTAAAAGAGATTGCATCAGGGAAGAAGAAAAAATAGGCTCTTCTCTGCCTGGTGAGGGCAGGATTGATGAACCGGATACATTGTGTGGGGCTACCCGCCCCCACACACCCATATGCGATGCCACGTCGCCGCCCGAAAAAACAATAATGAAGCATCTTGCAACAGGCCCGACGCATGAAAATATTCACATTTTTTTCATGAGGACTGAATAATGGGCAGGAGAGGTTGTCGGTATTTTAGGGTTCGACCCTGTCCCGAAAACTAACCGTAGAATTGCATTCGGAGGCCAGAGTGCGACGTGGATCGCGGATAGGAAATTGGCCTGGAAGGCAATTTATCTGCCCATCATTCATGGTGATTTATGACTACAGATATAAAAGTTGCAGTGGGATAAGACCTCCACAAGAAGTTTATCCTTGGTACGATTCTGTGTCAGACCGGTCAGATGATCCAGGAACGATTTGAACGCACAAAAGAAGGTCTATTCTCGCTAAAGAAATGGATATTGGGGCATCATGCTGATGTTGTTGCGTGTGAATCAACAAGTGACTACTGGGTACAGGTGTATGACCTTTTGAATGGAATAGTTCCGGTCATTGTCGGAAATGCGCATGACATCAAGGTTCTGTCTCACAAAAAGACCGATAAAATTGACTCAGAGATGATTGCCCGTCTTGCGCTCCATGGGATGATCCAATCATCCCGTGTTTTTACACGGTCACATCGGGAATTCAGAAAACTGATGCGGTTACGCCATATGCTCGTTCAGAAACGTACCGACATAAAGAATCAGATTCACCATATACTGGATTCAGAATTACTTCAACTCTCCTCTGTGTTGTCTGATCTCTTCGGTGCCTCTGGTATGATCCTCCTCCAGGGAATGGTCAATGGGATACCTTTGGATGATCTCATCCCGATGCTTCCTCCACGAATTCAGAAACGAGGTGATGAATTAGTCCGTTCTGAGCACTACGCTCTCACCTGATGCTCTATTTCGCTTGAGTCTCTGTCTTCGTTTAATACGGGTTCTGGATGAACAAATTTTGACTATAACAGAATCCGCCAAAGTCTATGCACATGAGAATAAGGGCCGTCCACACCCCCAGTATCCTCGATTACTGACCCATCCCGGGCAGCGGATCATTGAAAAGATCATCGAGATCGAGGACGAGGTAGCCTTCCTCCCGAAGAGCACTTTTATCTTCGATCTCTCGTGCAGCCAGGAAAAACCGCTCATTGGTATATCGGGCATGCCGGACACGCGATGATTTCTTCCTGAGGGAGGCCAGGATCTTTTGCGATTCGCTGCGGGTCAATACCCCCCATTTGCATTCGCCAAAGAGAATGGTTGCTGAACGGTCATCATATGCGACGATATCGATCTCCTCTTCTCCGTACCACCATCGCCCGATCGTATAACCGGGAACGAGCTGTGGTACCACTTCCTGACGGATAAACACCTCGAACTGGCGACCAAAGTATGGTTCAAAGTCCACCCCGGAAACGGGGAGCAGATCAAGTTCGATCGCCTGACGGTTGGGAATGACGAAGTTGTACCAGAAGTCAAAAAGCCGGTCCCTGATACGGTATACACCTTTTTTTGTATTCACAAGGAGGGGAAGTTCCCGTTCGATGATCCCAAGACGGGTCATGCTTTCCAGGTACGGATACAGGTGACGGGAATCGGTCCCACAGAACTGGGCGATATGCCCCGGAGAGGTGTGGCCATATGCAACCGCCTGCAGGATCGATTGGTACATCTTCAGTTCCCGAAATTCCTGCGAGAGGATGAAGTAGGGTTCCCGGTAGAAATACCCGTACCGGTCAAAAAACTCGCGTCTTACAAAATCGTAAAAATTCGTGTAATCAGAGGCTTTCAACAGGTATTCCGGTACACCCCCGATGGAAAGATAGATCCTGAGTGCGTCGGACACCGGTATGGAGAGGAATTTCCTGGCGTCAGCGAACCTGAGTGCTTCGAGGAGCATATCCCTCGTCCTCCGTCCGTAGAGCGGCGACGTGATAGAGAGTGCGAGATCGCTCATGAGTCCGAGCATCGACCCGCAGAGGAGAATGCACCAGGAAGAACCTGCAAGTTCCGAGTCCCAGGTCTTCTGAAGGGCTGAGAGGATCGTAGCATCATTTCTTGCAAGGTAGGTGAATTCGTCGATGACAAGATATCCCCTCCCGGCAGGAGGGTGCCTTGCGATGTAGGTGAAGAGCTGCTCCCAGGAGCGAATATCGAGGGTTGCCAGGAACGAATCATCGAGGAATGCTGCAGAGGCCGCCTGCAGCTGACGCATCTGTACGTGAGGAGATGTGTCCTCCGCAAAATAAAGGACCCCCCGTTTTTCTTTTGTAAATTCCACAATGAGACGAGTTTTTCCAATCCTCCTCCTTCCATAGAGGATGATCAACCGGCCGCCCGGTTTTTCCCATTCCTCGTCAAGTATATCGAGTTCATGTTCCCGGTCAACGAACTCTCTAATCATGATTAGTACTAATCCTGATTAGGAGTATAAGAAGCTTCTTGAGACCAATCACCCCGGATATACCCAGCATGGTATGTATTGGTGTGGTATATGCTCCACAATGTGCATTAGTGCCATTTATTTCCAGTACCGAAAAGAATGAACAATCTATCACCGGTTTGTTTGTCTCGGTGTGGCCGGTTATCCAGCTCGCCGGTATCCGATGAAATTCTCCGGGTGTTCCAGAGTGCAGCCCGCTAACCCTTCTCCGCCTTCATACCCGCCTCCCTATGCATGCACGCAAGTTCTTCTGCATCAAGGCAGAGTACCCGATCCTCACTGTGCAGACAGCGCCTGAAGAATGATCGCGCGACAATCAGGTAATATTCCTGTCGAATTTCCCTGTTCCACGCTACAGACGCAGCCTTCTCTTTTAACTGCTCAAGGATGTCCTGTGCATGTACCCCATCCTGCCATTTGCATTCGCAGAACAGGATTGCTGTATCAGGTTCGGAGAACGCGACAAGGTCAATCTCCCTGCCCTTGTCCCACCAGCTCCCGATCTTTTCGAACCGGAAGGGTAAAAGGTTGCTCCTGTTGAATTCGATGAGGAGATCCTGCACCATTGATTCGAAATGCTTTCCCACATACCGGGAAAGATGCGGCCGGATGGATGAGGACAGCACCACGTCCCCTTCACCCCTCTCGATCAGGTCAACGGCAGGCTGCACAAACCGGAACCAGAAATCAAACAGGTTATCGGAGAGAAAATACAGACCTTTGCGGCTCCGGGAACTTTCTGTTACAGGAATCCTGCGGTTCACCAGCTGCAGGTCGATCAGTGTTGACAGGTACTTGGTGATGATCCCTTTCGGAAGACCGGTGTCGTTCATGATAAGCCCGATACGGTTGTTCCCCCTGGCGATCGAGAGCAGGATTGAAAAATAGTACCGGGGTTCGTTCAATTCCATCCGGAGGACAAATTCGACATCTTTCGAGAGAGCCGCATCGAATGACAGGATTTTCCGGCTGATATTCTCAAAGATGTCCCGGTCCCGGTCGATAGTCATGATATATGCGGGGGTGCCCCCAAAGACCGCATAGAATTCCACGGCCCGGGAGAAGTCCCCGACATAGTCCAGTACATCGCCGAATGAAAACCCTTTCAACAGGATCTGGCCCGTCCGCCGGCCATACAGCGGGCTTCCATGCCCCATGGTCAGTTCCTCCATCATCGAGATGCTGGAGCCGGAAAGGACGAGGAAGATGCGGGAATGCCGCAGGTGCGTATCCCAATAGTCCTGGATGATCGATGGAAGAGATGGATCTTCCTTGACCAGGTAGGGGAATTCGTCGATAGCTATCAGGATCCGTTGATCGGTTTTCTTCAAGAGATAGGAGAAGAAACTGTCCCAGTCAGCGAATGCCGTATTTTTTAAAAAATCATCAGAAAAAAAATGTGCACAGGACTCTGAAAATTTTTTCAGCTGGAGGTGTTTTGACTCTTCGCGTGCAAGGAGACGGATACCATGTGCCGATTGTAAAAACCGTTCAATAAGTTCGCTTTTTCCGATGCGTCTCCTCCCATAGAGGATGAGAAATTCTGCCGTATCACCCGCGTATCTTTCTCGCAGAGCTGCCAGTTCTCTCGTGCGGTCAATGAAGATACTCATGAGTAGTATACTTGAAAGTATATTATTTAAAACCTGTTGTTGCCAGTCCCCGGTCCGTCAAAATTTCTTATAGCTCGCGTATGCCCCTCCAATCGAGAGAAACCTACCCTCATTTTAACCATGCTAATCCATTAGATATGCATGGTTCTTGAAGAGCGGGTCATATTTGAGGTGGCAGAAGACGCAACCGAATTTGTTGCCTTTTTGAAAAAGAAAGACTGCCCATGCCGGAAGGAAGTCCAGATGATCACTTCTGACGAGACATGGCTATCCGGAACCCTTGACCAGGTGATCTCATGGCTCGGTGCCGAGGCCGCCCGGTGTCAGGAGAATGGAGAGGACGCGGATTCATTCTGGTTTGGGAAAGCCGGTGAATACCACCAGACTGTCCGGGACATTTCACAGAACATCATGGAAGAGAATGCCGAGGGCGATCTCGTGTCCACGCGTGACGAGCTGGTGGACGACATCGTGAATCTCATCACCGAAACCGATATTGAGCCGGGAGATGATACTCCGAGCAGTAATCCCCGCGACTCTGCCGCACATTCACTGGCACTTCTCACCCTTGCCCAGAATGGAGTGGTACACGAAGAACCGGACGGATTCAGGCTGGAACAGATCACTCCCGCAGGATCACTCCGCATCTCTCTCAATCTCTCGATCTTTCCCCCCATCGAGCTGGACGGGGAAATGGGGTTGACAAGGATACATGACCGCGATTTCAGGCTTATCCACGTGGTTGTCGCCGATCCCCTGATCCATATCACATGCGATCCGGGGGAGATACTTGACTTTTTGGATGAACTCTCGGTGCCGGATGATGTGCTGGATGCCCTTGAGGAGAGCCTTGCCAGTACAGCCCTCCTGATATCCCTCATCGTCCGGGAAGTCGGGCAGGCGGGTGTCACAGATGTCGCCACGCTGGCAGCGTCCCTCAACGGTGTGGAGGTTACAGGCCAGGAAGACGGAACCCCGGTCAGGATCGGATTGGATGAAGAGATCGTATCATCTGTCGTGTCAGTTCTCCGGAAACGCGACATCCTTGCCGGCACAGACCAGAAGATCCGGATGGCAGGAGGAAAGAAGCGCAGGAGGTGAACTGATGCGTCCAGGCAGTTTTCAGGGAATTTTTCAGTCGGAGAAATCGATGTACCCGGGCGATATTCCGGTATCAAACAATAAAACTGGCATTTTTTAATCCAAAACAAGATTCACTCGGTTATTCTTTTGTCACCGTTCGAAAAGCGTAATCCCGGACCGCAGCGCAGCCATGGCAACGGGATTCTGCAACTCGTCTTCCGTGTAGGCAAAGATATCGACCGATATGCCGATATCTCCCAGCACTTCTAAAAATCCGGGAATCCGCTCTGTTATTTCACGTTCATCTTCGTCGAGGACGATGAGTATATCCAGATCGCTACCAGGCACCTCCCTGCCCTCGGCAAAAGATCCGAACAACACAATTTTTTGTACGTGTGGATTTTCTGAGAGGAGATCTATGCGCCTTTGCAGACGCTCCTTGACCAGATCACGATCAATCCAGAAGATCCGCACAGAATTGAATGATCTTTCCCGAACGACTGATTGCACCATCTGCATCCTCCATGTTAAAATAATCGGCGGGTTTCCCTCTTTCAAACCCGTCGGGATATCGTGCAGGCACGTAAAACCGGTCCAGATTACGTCCGGCATTCAGGATATCCGCAGGGATCTCAAGTTTTTCCTGCAGCCCACCGAGCAGATCGGTGACCGAATGTCCCCACGCAACGGCGCCCATCTTCTGGTAGACTGCCTTAATGGCCTTTTCGGCCGCTTGTTGCGAGATGAAACACGCCCATTCAAAAAAGGTGTTTTTCCGGGCGGTCTCTGCCATCTGGAGATCTCTTTTTGCCTGCTCCATCCAGTCGGCGCTTCTTTCAGGCATACGTACAGTGTATTATATCGCAGCAATACTTGAAGATGCGCCATGATGATTCCTGAACGTGTATTATACACGAGATTCCATTCGTTCCTGTGTACCCCCAAAACCCCGATCACCTTTATCGCCTCTGTCGGAGATTCTCACCTATAGAGGAATACTCCATGTACATACGATACGCAATCCCACTCATCCTCATCCTCGTCGCACTCCCCGCATCGGCGGTCACCATCACCGAGCGGCCGGACAGCATCGCAAACGGCCACCCCATCTTCATCACGATCACCGGCCTTTCGGATGGATCACGGTTCGACCTCCTCATCGACTCGTCCTTCGAGATGCAGCGAAACTCCGGGTTCTCCGTCCAGATGAGCCAGTTTTCGATGCCGTTCGCCTTGAACGACGGCACCGTCACGGCAACGCTCGACGGGACATCCGAGAACCGGCTCGAGGTGATGAAGGGCGATACCATCGTCGCAGTCTCCGGGAGATCCGTCGACGGCCACTACACGACCACAAAGGAGTACGACATCACCCGGGGCACCTACGACTACTTCCGCTTGAGCGGCGTCTCGCTCCCGACGGCACGGGAAGTCCAGGCAAAGCTCCAGGTGAGCGGTGTCAAGGAGGGTGCCGACGACTCCGAGATCACCTTCGTGGTCGAGGGGATGCCGGAGGGGACGATCACCATCATCGCCCTGGTCGACGGAGTCCAGACCCTCTACAAGACCGTCACGGTGGGCGGGCAGACGGCGGGCAGCTCATCACCAGGAAGCACAGGTCCAACCGCGACCGTGACCCCCACCCCGACCGCGACACAGGCCTGGAAGGATTTCGCATCGGCCGACGGGAAGGCCCGCGTCCGGGCGTTCGGAGCGGACTTCGTGGGACTCGTCGCGGTCTCCCCGCAGGATGTGCCGGCAGGAATGCGGGTGGTGGCAGGCCCGTACAGCGTCATGCCGACAGACCTGGTCTTCGATCCGGCCGCAACTCTCTCATTCATCGCACCCGCTGGAATCCCTGTAGAGGACGTGCGGGTCTCTTCATACTCGGGAGGTCACTGGTCTCCCATGGCGTCAGAAATGGTAAGCGGAGAGCTGCAGGTGTCTATCCCTGCCGCCGGCGTCTATGCCCTGCTCGCTCCCGTGCCGCCCGAAACGACGGTGATGGAGACGTCCACCCCTGCAACAACCGCCTCGCCGACGACCGCACCAACCAAAGCGGGAATGGAGATGCTCACCGTGGTTCTGGGTGCAGCGGTCTCGCTCGGCCTGGCGGCTGGGAGAAGGAGATAATTTCTTTTTGAGCGTGAATCAGCCTCTCCAGTGATTTTCGCCTATCTCGTAACATACCACTGTTCTTGCTGCATCTTCGCTTTTCCAACAGGGGAAAAACCAGAATTTTCTCTCTAAAACTATCAGATCTCGTAGATTATCGGTTCTTCAAAAAATGTATTTACATTTCGTAAATATTTAAATATATACCGAATCTATTTACCTGTATGGCTGTGATGACGATCAGCATCGACGACGATATCGAAGCCCGGTTCAGGAAGGTCGCCAGGCAGGTGATCGGCGAGAAGAAGGGCTATCTTGGCCAGGCGGTCACGGAAGCCATCAGGCTCTGGCTGGACCAGAAAGACCAGGAGCGGGTCGCAGGAGACGCACTCATGATCATCGGCGAAGGGCATCACTTCGGCGAATATCACTATAAAGAGAGGAAAGACCTCCATGACCGCGACGCCGCCTCTCGTTGATACGAATGTTCTCGTGTACCTTTTCGACCTGGACCGGCCGGAAAAGAGGGAATGCGCAAAAACGCTCATAGAGGAGTGTTTCTCGGGGAGACGCCCGCTTTCCGTCTCGGTCCAGAACCTCGCCGAGTTTTCGGTTGTCGTGACGGAAAACGTGGAATATCCACTCCCGGGAGAGACGGTTTCGCGATTCGTCCATGATATCTGTAATTTCTCCGGCTGGAACGTGGTCGGATACGACGGTTGCTGCATCAGCGATGCTGTCGGTCTTGGGGCTGTCCATCATCTCCATTTCTGGGATGCACTTCTCCTGGCCACGATGAAAAGGCATGGAATCACCACGATCTATTCGGAAGATGAACACTTTTCAAAGGTTGCGGGTATCAGGGCAGTCAATCCTTTTGTTCGGACCTGAAGGGCGATTTTTTCTTCCTCTTCCTCATCAGGTCATGTGATTTAGTGGTATCCCGTGAAATGATCGACCAGGCCGCAAAGCAGATCTCTTCCGAACTCAAGGAACAATACTCACCTGTTGAATAAAAGATAGATTGCCTGAATGAGAGACCCGGCTCATCCATCATTCTTTTGGCGTTGACTGGGAAACCGTGGGAGATGTTTCCATGCATTCCGATCCCGCAGTTGAACAGGGATATTGACCTGACTATTGAATGCGACGAAAACACAGGCCAACCCAATCCGGGCTCTCCGGACCTTTGAAAATAAAACGGTCATCTTTTTTGTCATGCCCGGAATGCTTCCGGGCAGATTCACATCCGAACGGTGCAGCATCACCCAAACAATGCGATCATCGCAGCCCCGGCGATCATCACCATGGCACCAAAGATCCTGCCGCCGAGCTGCCGCTCGCCGAGGAGCAGCCCCCCATAGAGGACAGAGAAGAAGATAGCGAGCCGCTTTATCGTGATCACGTAGGGGACGATGGTCAGAGTATAGGCGATATTTATCGAGATAGACTCGAATACGAGAATTGCGCCGACGGCCGGGCAGGCCAGGAAGATCGGGATTTGACGTGATGTATCAGGCGAGGAGTCTCTCCTGTCCACGTCGCCACCCGCGCCGGCATCCACACCGTGCCCTTCACCGGAAGGCACTCTCCCGGTATCATCCCCACGTCTCTCATCAAGAGACGCTTTCCTGGTATCATCTCCGTGCCCCTCTCGCAAGGACACTTCGCTGTCATCCACACCGTGCCTCTCTCCTCCGCTATCGCGTCTCCCAGGATGATCAGAGGAAGTGCCCATACCAGGGTCGCACCGGTTCATGGTATCCCCACCCCCATGAACAGCGCGGTGATCATCCCGGATATCGCGAGCAGGACCGGCCGGAGATCCTCCCACGAGACCCGTCCAGCCGGATCTCCGGCCGGCAATCGCGGCTATAACCAGGAACGCGACGCCTAGAAGGAAGAACACGATAACCGAACCGAAGACCGGGTTCGAGTTCTCCACCACCTGCTTGTCGAAGTTGACCGAGATGCTGTACAGAAAGGAGACGAAAAGCATCGACCCGACCCCCCGGTCCCGAAAGAGCGTGCGGAACGGGGCGGAAAGCGAGATCGGCCTCCCATTCCTGTACTCCAGGTTCAGCAGGTATGCCCCGCATGCGACCATCAGGATGCCGGCCGCCCCGGCGATGGTGGGGAGTTCCCCGAGGATGAAAAACGAGGTGAGGATGAGGAAGACCGGAGTGAACGCAAGCATGGGGACAGAGAGTGAGAGATCGGTCGAGGAGAGTGCCCGGTAGAAGAGGATGGTTGCGACGATATTGATTGAGACGGTCACCGCCACGGCCGGGAAGAGGCCGGGCCCGAGGGGAGGGATTCCCCAGAAGATCGAGATGCACAGGAGTCCCAGTGATGCCGAGAGAAAGGAGACGCCTGCAAGTGTGTACGGCGAGACCCTCCGCAGGAGCACTTTTGCCGACATGCTATAGGTGGCCTGGGAGAGGGCACCGACCAGGGCGAAGACAATCCAGAGCACGGGCGATCACCCGGGTATTTGGAGTGGATGGGAGATTAAGCGTGCGCTATAGGCCGCTCTCTCGAGGAGATGGGCAGACCGCAGGATCGAAATCGGAGCAGTCTCACCCGGTCACGAAGATGCAATCGGATCAGGCCGCATATCGCTGCAGCAGCACCCGATCAGGGAGATGGCCGGGAGGTGCAAATCAATATCGGAGGGCAGAAGCCCGATACCTTTCATCGGTTATATTTAGACTTTATTCACAAAAAGAGGGTATTTTTGCGGTTTTTTCGGTCCGGACAATCTCCGAAACTATATTACCCTCCCGGCATATGCTATAACTGCGATATGGAGGTTGAGCGAAGATGAGGATACGAGAAACAGGCGTCCTTCTCCTTGCTGTCGTGCTGCTTGCGGCACTGGTCCCGGCGGCCACCGCAGGGGACGGCAACCTGGTGGAGTCTTCACGGGCAACACCCGTCACAGCGACCGACTGGAACCTGCTCGGCGGGACGTATTTGAACGAGGGCCGTTACGACCTCGCGATCGCGGCATTTGACGAAGCGATAGCGATGGAGCCGGGACACGCCCGGGCGTACTTCAACAGGGGGCAGGCACTCGCAAAACTTGGACGCCACAGCGAAGCGATCGCAGCGTACGAGACCGCAGTCGGACTGGACCCCGCGCTGAAGGGCGTGGTCGCAGGGTTCCTCTCGGCATCCGAAGCTGTCGTGTACCCGGGCATCCCGAGCGGATCGGTGCTCTCCGGCTACTTCCAGCCCGGCTGGAAATACCTGGAGATCGACAACCGGTACGGCAACCAGGACGTGGTCGTGGCGCTCACTCCGTTCTCGACGCGGACGGTGGCGACCACGGCAGTGTACGTGAAGAAGGGCTACTCCCACATGTTCTACCAGCTCATCCCGCCAGGGACCTACGAGTTCTACATCACGTTCGGATCGAGATGGAACTCCCAGGAGAAACGCTTCGACGAGAATGCCGGCTACCTGCGCTGGCAGCTTCCCCAGAGCTTTGATTCCATGTCCGGCTATACGATGACCTTCCTCTCACAGGAGGTCCAGCCGTCATGGTTCCAGAGGAACCTTGTGTTCATTGAGCCGGATAATTTCCCCAGGATTTGAAATACCCCTCTCCTTTTTTGTCTCCTCGCTGTTTCCTGTGGGCGGAATGAAATTCCCTGTTCTTCAGAGGTATCCAGACTTCGTCATTGATCCGTCGCCGGGGCGCCCTCGCATATCTCATACCCAATTGCTCAATATCTGAAGGTGACCGCAGGTCATCCCGGGTCGAGGGTGGAAAGCCTCGCGGTATCTTCGGGGGCGGCGGCATTCATCCTGTTGGGCGTACGGGGGCAAGAGCCTGCCTGGGTGTTTGCATGATGAAGGATCCTCACCCACACAGGATAGCGAAGAGCCCCTTTTTTCCTGCCCGAAAGACCCGGTTGAATTACACAACTCCTCTCCTGCCGGCTCCTGCACGTATGGATTTGACCTTTGCAAGGATTCCAAAACCCATTTGACCGCACGAGTGTTGCCGGGGACTGTCAACGGCTCTCAATGTCCATTTCCTGCCCGGAAGAAGAGAATGATTGATTGTTCCCCCGCAAAAACGGCCCATTCTCTCTTTTTTCAGGTTGCGACCTACCCGGCAAGCCTGTTGAATTACACAACTCCTCTCCTGCCGGCTCCTGCACGTATGGATTTGACCTTTGCAAGGATTCCAAAACCCATTT
>ENA-ORXD01000738-ORXD01000738.1-sediment-metagenome-genome-assembly--contig:-NODE-738-length-35770-cov-3.359230_pt1 | contig 35770 bp, 32 predicted proteins | sample MGYA00237862_ERZ511471 | MGnify/ENA metagenome assembly ERZ511471 | reverse complement strand
AGAATTTTCAAAACCCTGCAATCCTACCACTTCAATGTACTGGTGGGCAATGCGATTACATTCCGCTGGTGGCAGCCCACGCATAGAAGGGCCAAACTCAATATTTTTTTTCACGGTGAGCCACGGAAAAACCGAATCGGGCTGAAAAACCATGCCCACCTGGGGATTGGCGCTGGTTACGGGCTGACCCTCCACGAGGATTTGACCCTGCGAAGGGTGGTCCAGGCCGGCAGTGAGGTATAAAAGAGTGGATTTACCACACCCCGATGGCCCTACGATGCAGACAAATTCTTCTGGATAAATGGATAGAGAGACGTTGTCAACTGCCACTACGGGGTTACCTTTCTCCATAGCGTAAATCCGTGATACACCGTCAATTTTTATTTTTTCTGTTTTCATCAAGCCTTCCCATATATTAATGATTTTCTATCCAGATTGGTGCAATTAAGTTCAGGCGATATTCAGGTATATGCAGCAGATCCCAGGAAATGGATAGGCCATCCGCTCCGGCGGATTTTGCTGCCTGATGATCCCGTAAGATTTGATCATCCTTGAGCATAGCTACTCCCGGAATCTCTACGAGCTCCATTCCCGCCAGGGTGGGGATAGAAGCGTTTTGCACACCTTTACGGATTTCGTTGGACAGGGCTTCGCTACTGAGACCACGGCTGCGGAGTGCTTCTTTACTGGCAGGTAAAGGAATGTCCAACGCGGTGGAGATCAGGTCTGCGGCTTGCTCCTGAGTTTGCCCGGCGTCGTTTATTAAAAAGTCAAGCAGCCCCAGCAGTTCAAAGGGCAACCCGGCGGGCCCCATGGTATGAGCGTAGCACATCATTTTGATCCAATCCGCATGAGCACTCAGGGCAGTCATATTCTGTCCTACCATTCGAGTCAGCCCGGGGGAGAAACAATCCAAACCAATTTCAAGGCTCGAATTGCGAAGAAGCATTGAAATCTGTTCTGTAAAACGAGTGATACTGTTTTCCCGGAATTTAATCAGCTGGGTAATTACAGCGCTGTCTTGTACTTCATTCTGCGGCCTATTTTCCGAAAGTAGTGTTTGGACCAGTTGAATTTTTCCCTGTGGAGAGTTAGAAAGGGAAAGAAGCTGTTTTTGAAGGTCAACCAAATCAATGTCTTGATCGCGAGCCGTTTGCTGGCAGTATTCGCAGAAGCATCCCAGGTGGCGAATTGGATGAGCTGCAGGAGAAGGCCAGCGGATGCGATCTAGAAATATCCCGTGATAGACACCTGAAGCCGTGAGATGATCTATATGCTGAAGAATTTCTTCTGAAACATGGGGATTATTGGGACAAACAAAGGTAAATTCTGGCATATTGCGGAAGCCGGGCACTTTCTGACCGCTTAAACCCACCACTTGCAATTCTGGTCGGGGTTTAAATGTGCCATCTCCTGTAAACAGGGGATGCCAACGGAAGAATTTAACGCCGGCTCGTTCGGATTCTTTGCGGCATACCTCCAGAAGCGGGGCAGGAAGCTGCCAGCCAATGAGCAGATGAGTGATGGGGAGGGCAGTAAAGGCTCGTTTTAGTTTTTCGGCTGCTCGCTGAGGGGAAAGTGTGAGCAACTCTGGACTTTCTTCCAAATATTGTATCGTGATGAGCATAATGAGTGCCTGTGAGGGGCGGAGTTTACTCCGCCCCTGAATAAATGAGATTAGGGTTTGACCTTGGGGTAAATTTCAGCGACCGGAATCATTGCGTCCAGGTCTACACCGGTGTAATCAATACCGGAAGATTCGTTATAGGCTTTGACAGCGGCCAGACGCTCAGTCCAGTAGTAGGGACTGCTTTCAGTGAAGAACCATTCACCCACCTCATCGTATGTGGGGAAAAGCACCAGGTCGGTCAGGAAGCGCTTTCCATCCTCCACGCTCATGCCAGCGCCCGATTGTTCATTGATCCAATCAATCATCATAGGAATCGCTTCGTCGGGATTGCTCTTGATGTAATCAACAGCCTTATACCAGGCCTTAAGGAAACCATAAACGATTTCAGGATTCTCATCATAAAATTTGCTGGTCACATACAACCCGGCGGTGTCCATAGCGCCGCCGCCCATTTGCACACCGGTGAGAACATTGACCATGCCTTCCTGTTCCAATCGGAAGCGTGAAGGAAGGCCGTCACTGTAAAAATCGCCTGTGCCCTGCAGGAAAGCCGCAGCACCTTCAACCGGGTCCATATCAATGATCTGCATATCTTCCTGGGTGAGGTCCGCATATCCCAGAGCAGTGTCGAGTACTGGATAAAAAGATGCGCCACCGGGAAGAATGATGGTCTTATCTTTTAACTGCATGGCTGACGCTGCCAGCGCCTCGTCGGCGGTCTTTCCTTCAGCGATAAATTCGTCATAGGTTTTAACATCGCCGGGGCGCCCCATGATGGAATAACCCGTGAACAGGCTGTGAACGGACACCAACTTTAATTTATCCTTCGCCTGTGGGGCCAGCAGGATAAAGGGAGAATCTGCTCCGGCGGCTACATCAATTGAACCACCTAACATTGCTTCAATTAAAGGCTGCTCGACCTCAAAGATGGTGGTATCAATTTTGATGCCTTGTTCTTCAAGGTAGCCCATTTTTTCCGCGATGATCCATGGGCCATAATCCAAATAGGGCAGGTTGCCAAATCGTACGGTCACAGGTTCGGGCGCGGCAGGAGGTTCAGTAGCGGCAACCGCATTGGTAGGGGCCGGTGCTTCGGTGTCAGCGACAGGCGCAGCGGGTGGGTTATTGGTCTGAGGCGCTTCAGTGACAACGGCAGGTTGGCAGGCTGTTATCAGTAACGCTATTGCCAAAAAAATCACAAAAAATCTAGCGAGTTTCATTTTTCATCTCCTTAATTCTTAATTTATTATCAAGTTGAAATTATGATAGGGTGAGAAAGATTTGTCCTCTTTTTTTAATCACCTCCGTTTCTACTTTTCCTCAATACGAGGCTTCCATCGTGTGATCCGTGCATTCATTCGACGGATCAGATAATCCAAAGTAAAGGATAGTAAGGCAATCACAATAAGAATGATGATGATGTTTTCTGTGAGCAGATAGCGCCGGGCAAGAACCAATCTGTAGCCAATTCCAGACATAGAGCCCATTAATTCCGCTGCTACGTCATACCCGAAAGATGCCGCGACCGCCACGCGGATCCCGCCAGATATATCGGGGACAATCGATGGGATGATCACATTCCGGAAGATCTGACGGGGGTTTGCGCCCAACATAGCGGCGGCGTGAATATAGATGGGGGGGACATTCAATACCGCTTCATAGGATGTCACGACGAGGATAATAAAACTGCCAAAGGCAATCAGCAGAATTTGCGTGGAAAAGCCAATTCCGAGCCAGAGAATTAAGAGTGGAATCAGGGCCAGGGGCGGCAGAGGGCGGAGAACCTCAACAATGGGATTGAATATTGCCCTGGAGATGCGGTTCATGGCCATGGATACTCCCAATACTGTTCCCAGTGAAGCACCGATTAGAAACCCGGGAAGGATGCGCCGGAAGAGGCTGTCAAAAATATCGCTGGGTAAATTAGGAAGGATATTCTGCAGGGCTGTCCAGAGGTTCTGTGGAGAGGGAAGGAAGAGAGGCTCTACCCATTCTCGCTGAGTTGCCAGAACCCAGAGGCCAACAATGAGAAGTATAGAGGCAATGCTTATCCAGCGGTCTCTTATTCTTAGACGGTTCTCTTGTGAAGTGCTTTTCTCAATATATGTTTTCTCTGTCGTAGACATTAGTAGAAATACTCCTCGTGAAGATAGGGGGTAAGATAGTGAAGACTGTGGCGGTCTTGACGACCGTAGGCAGGAGAAATAAATAAGGATGGACTTTGGTGGATCCTTTCGTATCCAAAATGGGAAACAATAGCCCGCTACCTGCTGGAGGTAGTTTGTATGGTGTATACAAGCCAACTTGTGGTTTGATCATATTTCCCTTCACGGGGTTATGTTTTATTGGATAGCCCACTGCGGCGCGTTTTCGCGAAGCTGCTCCAGTTCCTGAGCGGTCAGAGCCCTGATCATGGTATCGTTCAGGTCTGTGTCGCGGGTTTCAACAATGATCCAGGACGCGTCGCGCGTGGCCAGCAGGTTGTGATAAGAACCGCGGGGCACGTTGTAGATCTGGCCGGGGCGCATTTCTTCACAACGCAGGCCATGATCGGTGCTGACGAACAGTACCGCATGGCCGCGGGTCAGCACAAAGACCTCATCGGTCCCGTGATGGGCTTCAATTTCTTTCGCGTTTTCCAGGTCAAAGATAGGTTCCCAGTTCAGGATTGCCACCTGCCAGCCTTCTTCAAACACCAATGGCTGGTAGCCCTCACCCTGCCAGTCGAAAATTTCTAAATGTGAATCGATCCGTTTTTTTCTGTCAGTGGACATATTCGTTGTGTTTTTGGTTGTTAGTGAGCTTATGGCGCGGGAAGTGTTGCCAGTCATCCCGCGCATAACGGCGCGGGATTAGTTCTCTTTGAGGGAAGCCGCGTTGCGCTGGACCTTCAGAACGGCCTCTACGATCCTGTCCATATCTTCTTGCGAGCCGAGCAGGACCGGCTGGGGCAGCCAGACGGTTTCGAGGAAACAACAGTCAGACCAGGGATACGCCGCCTTGATGTAGGTCTCCGTTTCTTTTACATGATCCGGGAGCAGGCGTTTTTTGTATTCACCGCTCTTGAAAACATCGAGGGCGTGAATGGGTGGGTAGCTGGCCTGGTTGGGAATCCCTTCGGCATTAATGGCCTTGATAAAGCTTTTAGTGGGGACGCCAGCAAAAGCTTCCGCGTTATAGTGAAAGATATAGCAGTACTGTGGGTGGCAGGTCACGCGGGGGTCGAGCTTCTGCGGGGTGATGCCTTCGATCTGGCTTAATTTTTCGTTTAGATAAGCCGCGTTTCTGGTACGCACCGCGGTCTGATCTTTGAGGCGGAGCAGCTGCTGGTCGAGGATCGCACCCTGCCACTCGCTGAGGCGGTAGTTTGAGCCGTAGATGAAGTGGTCGTAGAACCATTTCCCGGGCATTCTGCCGCAGTCGTGGACGGAGCGGACGAATTTCTCGATCTGATCATCATTGGTGATAATGATCCCGCCTTCACCCGCAGTCATCAACTTGCTCTGCTGGAAGCTGAAGGTGCCCACATCTCCAAGCGCGCCCACTTTTTGTCCTTTCCATTCAGCGCCGTGGGCGTGGGAGGAATCTTCCACCAGGAAAAGGTTGTGTTTTTTAGCGATCTCGCGCAGGCGGTCCATATCGGCGGGATGCCCGGCGATGTGTACCGCGACGATGGCTTTGGTGCGGTGGTTGATAACCGCCTCGATCTTATCAGGATCAATGCAGAAGGTGTCTGGGGTAACATCGACCAGGGCGGGCATGGCACCGGTGAAGAGCACGGCGCTGGCGGTGGCAACAAAAGTGGAATCGGGGATGATCACCTCATCACCGGGGCCGATCCCAAGGGCAGCCATGACCACTTCCAGGGCGGCGGTGCCGTTGGTGACGGCCACGCCGTGTTTGGCCTGGTGATAGCGGGCAAAATTCTGCTCGAACTGCAAGGTGCGGCTGCCTGGTGTGCGCCACCACTGCCGGCTTTCAAGAACTTGCACCAGGGCTTTTTGTTCCGCTTCGTCATATACCGGCCAGGCCGGGAATGGGGTGTTCTTCACTGGCGCGCCGCCATGGATTGCTAGTTTTTCCATTTTCTTTGGTTCTCCTTGTTCAAGTATTAATATTTCACTTTGATCCAACGCCCTTCCTGGGCGGAACGTTTTATGGCGTCGCACAACACCAGCTCGCGCCAACCATCTTCAAAAGTGGCAAACAGCCGTTCTTCTTTGAAATTGCCGGCTTCGATATACTGATAAATGTTTTTGAAAGCCTGCACAAAAGTGTCCGGGTAACCTTCAGCATGGCCGCCCGGATAGCTGGCCACCGAGCGCCCGCCGTGCCCCATCAGAGCGGGGTCTTTGAACATATCCTGATTGGGGTTTTCCCGGCTTCCCAGCCACAGACGGTTGGGATTTTCCTGATCCCAGGCCAGCGAGGATTTCTTGCCGTTGATCTCCCACCAAAAATGGTTCTTGCGCCCGGCGCTGACTTGCGAGACCATCAGGACGCCTCTGGCTCCGCCGCTGAAGCGCAGCAGAATGCCGCCGTAATCTTCCGTGTTAACCTGGATTGGTTCAACATCTTGCGATTGGACGATCTTACTGGCGAAGGTTTCAACTTCTTTTTTGGGTTTGAAGCGTACCGGAATGACAGTCTGCAAATCGGCCATCACATCAGTGATTTCCTGGCCGGTGATCCAGGTGACCATATCCATCCAGTGGGTACCGATATCCGAAACAGCCCTCAGGGCGCCGCCCAGCCCAGCCTCCAACCGCCAGTTCCAATCGGTCGGCAGAAACAGCCAATCCTGAAGATATTGTCCATGGATGAGCTGGATATCCCCCAGCTCACCGGAGCGCACGCGGTCATGGGCTTCCCGGCACAGCGGGTAAAAGCGCAGATTGTGGTTCACGGCACCAACCCGGTTTTCGCGCGCGGCAATGTCTTTAAGCTCCCGGGCTTCACCGGCCGTCAGCGCGAGGGGCTTCTCACAGATGACATGCTTCCCGGATTGCATTGCCTGTTTGGCGAAGGGGTGGTGCAGGTTGTTGGGGGTGCAGATATGGACCACGTCCACTTCGGGATCTTCAATGATCTCTTCGTAGCGGCTGTAATATTTTTTCAGTCCAGTGCGCTCACAAAAGGTTTGGGCCTCTTCCTGTGTAATGCCCAACACACCAGTTACTTCAATCCCCAGCCGGCGCAGCGCTTCCAGGTGGGTTCCACCCATGAAGCCGAGGCCCGCGATAGCAGCTTTTAATTTGATCATTTTTCTCCTCTTTTTATTAAAAACTTCTTGTCATAGCCTGGTAATCGGTGGTCAGGTCTAAAATCTGGGCGATGGCGCCCATCACAGCGGCGCGGTAACCCAGCTCGGATTGAACGATTTCGGGGATGACGGGGATAACGCCCCGCAGGCGCTGCCGGATCGGTTCGATCAGCAAATCGCCTTCGCGGGCGACGCCGCCCCCCAGAACGATGATTTCAGGATCCAGGACGCAGCTCACCGAGGCGATGATCATGGCCAGATAGTCGATGGTTTCGGAAACCACGCCGGCTGCCCAGGGTTCACCGTGCCGGGCCGCCTGAAACACTGTTTTGGAAGTGATCTCCTGCAGGGGTTTGTTGGAAGAAGGGTTGCTCGCGGCATACGCTTCGCGGCCGCGTTTTCCGATACCGCTGCCCGAAGCCAGGGTCTCAACAGCGCCAAAAGTGGCGTAGTTCCTGCCCAGGTACTGCGTGCCGGGAGGCAGGTAGCCAATCTCGCCGGCAGAGGAATGGATACCGTGGTAGATCTTGCGGTCAATAACAATCCCCGCGCCAATGCCGGTGCCGATGGCGATGCACACCAGGCTGGCGGCGCCTTTGCCGGCGCCAAAAGCGTATTCACCCATTGCGGCCAGGTTAACATCGTTTTCGACCATAACCGGCAGGTTATAGCGTTCAACCAGCAGATCCTTGAGGGGAAAGTCACGCCAGCCCAGGCTGGGGGTCCACTGCACGATGCCCTGATCGGCGTAGGTCACACCGGGGACACCCACTCCGATCCCACAGATATCCTGCCCCTCTTCGCGGGGCGCGTCTTTAAGCTTATCGATCAGGGTGAACAGGCTGTGAAGGGTGTTTTCGGAATTACCCTCTTCCCAGGGGACGTAAAGCTCTTCCTGGACATTACCGGCCAGATCCGCTACAGTGCCAAACATTTTGGTGCCTCCCAGGTCAATCCCGATCACGGCATGGCTTTTGGGGTTAAACTCCAAAAGGGGACTGGGGCGGCCGCCACTTGATTTCATTTCACCGTTCAACTGGATCAGGTTTTTCTCGGTCAATTCTTCGATGATCCTCATCACGGTTGGCAGGCTCATTTTCAGCCGGCGTGAAACCTCGGATCTGGAAACAGGGCCTTCATCCCGGATGAGGTCGAACACAGCAGAACGGTTTAAAACGCGGATCAACTGGTTTGTTTCACTTTTCATATAACGATGAGACTCCTGTGAAGGATGGGAAATACTTTCTAAAGTATTGTAAGTATATAAATCATAAGAAAATTGAAGTGCTTTGTCAATAGCCAATTTGCCCGGATACGCTGTTCTCGAATCCTTGAATACTTTCCACTCCTTCGCAGCGGGAGATAAATCAGGGGCTAACCTTTGACAGGGAGATTGCGGACGTGGTGATGCAACGTTATTATTTCAACATCAAAGTATTTTATGCAGGAAAAATGGGATGAAAAGCGGGCTGTATGATCTGCAGCGAGCTGCAAATGCCCGCCGAATGCTCCACGAGCGTAAAAAATTTTTTTAATATTAAATATGATAAAAAAGACCTGATAGGTTTATAAAATAGAGGTTGAAGATGTTGAAACAAAATGAAAGCAATGTTTACAAGCTGCATCCGGACACACGATTAGGCTCTGTGCATCTGACGGTGCCGGATCTGGATGAGTCTTTGGCTTATTACCTGCAATCGGTGGGTTTGCGGGTGCAATGGCGGGAAGGTGACAGCGCCATGCTGGGGGTGGGTGGGCAGGACCTGCTGGCACTGACGGAGAAACCTGGCGCGAAACACGTCCCGCGGCGCACCGGCCTGTACCACTTCGCCATCCGGGTGCCTTCCCGCGCGGACCTGGCAGGTGTGCTGTGGAACCTGATCCGCACGGAGACGCCTATCCAGGGGATGTCGGACCATCTGGTAAGCGAGGCGATTTATCTGACCGACCCGCATGGCAACGGGATCGAGATTTACCGCGACCGGCCGTCCGCGGACTGGCGGTATGAAAATGACGAACTGCGGATGGACACCCTGCCGCTCAACTACCGCGCGCTGCTGGCGGAGCGTGAAAATGACCCGGCCCAGTGGAGCGGCCTGCCGCATGGCACGGTGCTTGGGCATATGCACCTGCATGTTGCCAGCATCCCGGAAACGGAGGCGTTTTACCAGGACCAGATCGGTTTTGACCGGACGGCCAGCATTGGGGGCAGCGCGTCCTTCTTCTCGGCGGGCGGTTACCACCACCATCTGGGTGCCAACACCTGGAACGGGGTTGGGGCGCCGCCTCCGCCTCCAGATTCCACCGGATTGCGCTATTTTACAGTGATTCTGGCAGAGCATGGGGAAATAGCCCGGCTGGCGGAAAGACTGTCGGCTGGCGGGACAGTATATGAAGAGCGCCCGGATGGATTATTCGTCCGGGATCCTTCACGGAACGGGATTTTGTTTACCGTTGAGAGCGCGGTTTGATTCCTGGATGGGATGCGGCTGCTGAATTTGTCTTAACGCGGATTCAGGAAATCATCTTGAAGTCCAGGTTGTCGATGATGTCCTGTACTCCGCCTGGGGCAGAGGGATGCCCGGTAACGTGTTCAAAAACCACCTGAAACTCGACCGGTTGGGTTAACTCGGACAGTGTCAGGTGGGGGTAGGTGATCAGCACGCCGGAGCGGTTGTTGATCCGCACGGTGTGGTGGTCGTATGGCAGCAGCCGGGCGGCCAGCTCCGGAGGGCAGAGCGCGATGGCAAACCGCGAGTGGTTATTTTCCAGCGCCGTTTTTAATTCTTTGACCATAAGCGAGGGCATTATTATTTCAAATACCTTTTGGCCTGTGTTGTTTGGATGAAAATAACAGGCCACCCTTACCTTCACATTATAACTTAAAAACTGCCGCGGCGCTCTTTTTTGGCGCCGCGGCAGTTAAGTATTTGTTAATTGTGCATGATCTTATTGAAACGCCGCACCAGAAGCCACAGTAAAAATCCCTGGTAAAGCAGCCCAAGCAGGAAGTATAACCACACGCCGGGCGATCCGGCTTCAGCCAACCAGTAGGCTTTGACCGGCCAGTAAGTGGGGAACAGGCCAAAAGCCAGTTCCCATGGGGAGTGGATAAAAAAAGCAATCAGGGGCGGCATCAGGAAAGTTCCGGAAATCTTCATCAGCGCAAATCCCTGGACTTTATTCTGCGCGATGGAAGACAACGCGAGCGCGAAAATGGGGACCATGGGTGAAGCGGCTGCGGACGCGACCAAGAGTGCCTTGAAATTCATCACACCCAGATTGGCAATGGGGTAAATGGCGATAGTGATCACCACCGCCAGAAGAATCGGGGCGGAAATCCGATAAGCCAGGTAATTATTGAGAGACAGCGGCGTTACCTGGAGGGCGGTCAGGGTATGATCGTCGCGCTCATCCAACAATAGCATCCCGATTACCATTCCAAAGAGGAGCGGATTCAATAAGATAAAAAAGAAACTCAGGATCAGCGGATAATAGGGTGTCAGATCCAACCCATAGCGCGCCAAAACGCCGCGAGACAGCGGTGGGAGCGCCCATCGGATGAAAAATGCCATAAGAAATGGGATGAAAATCATCCAATTAACCAGCGTGTCACGGCGCACGTTTCTGACATCTATTGGCCCAAGGGCCTTGAACACCCGGGTCATTTTCATGATTTACGCCCACCTTCTTTGGTGAATACAAACTTATAAAAGGCTTTCCGGCTGAAAGTATAAGCTATACCGACCCAAAGTGTGCTGTACAGCACGCCATAGACCACCTGCCAGGTTGGCACAGGTTGAAAGGCGGCCCGCATCAGAATCATCGGAGCCTGAACAGGATGCAGAAACAGGATCGGACTGGGCCACAGATCTGAGAAATACAGCAGAGGGAGCGAATAAGCCAAGGTCCAAAGCACGGAAGGCAGTAAAAATTCATTGATGGAGTTGTAACGCACCACCACGATCAACCCATACAGCGCGTAAATCACCACCAGGAACACGATTCCGGCAATCAGAGCCGGCCAAAAGAAGTGAGGTCCGGATACCGCGATAATGACCAGGACACTTTCCAACGTGGAAAGCAGACCCAGCGTGAGGACCTTGGAAGCCATATATTCCCAGGAACGCAGCGGCGTGACGACCTGATATTCCAGGGTGCCTTCCCCTTTCTCCAACAGGACCAGCCCGCTCATGAAGTAGAAAGAATTGATGGCCAGGTTTTCCATCAGGATGGCGGGCCACCAGGCGGCGTAGTTCATATTGGGTATCTGGCGAAATAAAATGGTCATAACCAGCGCCACAAATGCCGAAGCATAATAGAAGCCGTTGCGGAACTGGAGCTGGATATCCCAACGCATGGTGTTGAGCAGCCTATTCATGACAACCCTCTACCGGTAACCTGGATGAAGATATCTTCCAGGGAAGCTTCTGTGGTATGGATGGTTTCCACGCCATTCCGCAACAGTTCCAGAAAAGCAGGGTTTTCACCCAGACCGGTCAGGGGAAACTCTCTGGTTTCCATGTGGCTGTTGGCGCGGTACTCCACGCGCACATTCGGCACGCCATATTGCAATTTGAGTGTTCGGGGGGTGTCGATCAGTGCGATCTGGCCGTCCACAATGAAAGCCACCCGGTCACAGAGTTCATCTGCCACGGTCATGTCGTGGGTGGTGAGGAAAATCGTTTTGCCGGCAGTTTTCTGGGCTTTGATAAGCTCTTTGACGCGGCGGGCATTGACCGGATCCAGACCGGCGGTTGGCTCGTCCATGAAAATCAATTCCGGATTATGCATCAAAGCACGGGCCACATTCAGGCGGTTCTTCATGCCTTTCGAATATTGGGAAACCGGCATTTTACCGTCGTTCTCCAGCCCGACCAGCGCTAAAAGGGTCTGCGGGGCAAGCGTTTCTCCGGAATAGAGCGAGCGGAAATAGGTCAGGTTTTCAAGGGCGGTCAGCTTCAGATAGTGATTGGGCACCTCAAAAGAGACGCCAATACGTTCATAGTAGGTGGAATCCCAGGCAGAAAGGTCGCGCCCAAAAACGCTGGCCTGGCCTTGAAACCCGCGCAGCAGGCCAATTAAGACCTTCTGTGTAGTCGATTTGCCGGCGCCGCTGGGGCCTAAAAAGCCAAAAATTTCACCCCGCTCGATGTGAAAAGTCAGGCCATTGACTGCCGGGCGGGAGGTGTTGGCGTAGGTGTAGGAAAGTTGATTGACGTTGATCATGATGTTGTGTTCCATAAAAATTCAGTTGAAATAAGGATGTTGGTATCAGACGGCCGCTCCGTGGCGCGGGGCGAGCCCATTTTCCAGCACGCGGATGGCATCATCCATCAGGGCCTGCGCTTCGGGTGAGGCCAGGGTGGCCCGGCCGCTTTCCAGCAGGGAGCCGGAAGGGATCTCCAAACGCTCCATCAGGTAAGATCCCAGATTGGTGAAGACTGCGTTGAAGGCGAATGCTGCCACACCGGGGTCTATATCCGGCGCGATGTCGCCTTCCCGCATGCCCTGGCGCACCAATTGGGTAAAGTACTGCATGCCGCCAGAGCGGATCAACGCCGCGGTTTCTTCCGGCAAGGGGACATCATCAAAAACCGCGCGATAGCTGATCCTTGCCAGTCTGGGATTGCTGAGCTGGAACCCCAGGCTCGCTTTCAGCAGCCAGCGGAGGGTGTTGAAAATATCCATTCCGGTGCCGGGTGGGGGGGATTGGCGCAGGAAGGCTGTTTTCTCCTGGACTGCCAGCTCGAGCAGGTACAGGTAACAATCTTTTTTATCCTCAAAGTACTGGTAAAAAGAGCCTTTGGCGATCCCGGCCCGGTTCACAATTCTGGAGACAGAGACATTTTTATAATCATTCTCCGCGAACTCTTCCAGGAGAATGGTATGAATGTGCTGGCGCTTCGCGTCGGGCAGATTGTAGAAAGTATCTTTTGGCATGATGTCTCCTGTACAATTGATTGGTCATGTGACTGACCGGTCATATTATACTGGATTCAATGAGCATATCAAGATATAGTAAGGAAAACAGGGCACGGTAAAAGGGGATTCGTTTTCTGCGTCAGAAACGGCACTACTTGCGCGGGCGCGGCTGCTTCTTATGGAGTTTTGTCCGGACGGTCTTGCGGGGTGGTTCGGGCGGCTCGACGTGCTTGAGATGGAAGGGAATGAAGCGCTCGTCACCCTTGCTCTGGCGGCGGATGGCGCGCAAAATTTCGATCATGCCCAATGTGGCGGGGAGCAGGCCAAGCAAGATGCCGGCCGTGGTCACCACGATAGCAGGCTGCGACAGGTTGAAGGATGCTGCTTCACTCCCGGCCGGGAAGATGCTGGCAGCAATGCCGTAGCCCACCAGCGCACAAACGGCTCCAAGGGTGATCTTGATAAAACCGTGCACCACATTGGTCAGCCAGTTCTTTTCCTGGCGCAGGTAGATATATCCGCTCAGGATAAATACTCCGAACAAAGCCGGTAAGCAGAACATCTGAAACAGACCAATCCCCGTCATCATCGTTTTCCTCCGTGGTGAACAGCCAGTATGCTCTCGATTATAGATCAGGCCGAAGCTGGACGCAATGTGGAAAAGAAAAACTGGTTCTTGACAAAGGGTGTGCAATGTATTACGATATTATCGTAGTCAATCAACTACGTTAAGAGAGTGTGAACCATGAAGGTAAAAACAAGTGTTATGCGCAATCCTCGAATTTTGATCCTGGGTTTGTCCACGCTGGTCAGCGGGATCGGCAACTGGATCACCATGATGGCTGTGCTGGCGATCGTGGTGTTCCGGGGTACAGGGGGCATCCTGGAGAGCAGCGCAATTTTTTTGGCGGGACTTTTGCCAATGCTGGTGGCCAGCCCGGCTGCCGGGTGGCTGGCGGACCGGTATGACCGAAAAAAACTAATGATCGTGAGCGAATCTGTGGCGGGTTTATCGGTGGTGGGGCTGGTTTTCACCGCGGAACCGGTTTTAATTTACGGTATGCTGGCGCTCCAGGCGGTGTTTGTTTCGCTGATGATCCCGGCGCGCCAGGCCGCGCTGCCCGATCTGGTCGCGGAACACGAACTGACTCAAGCCAACGCGTTTTTCCAGCAGCTTAATGGGGTGGTGAAGATCATTGCCCCCATGCTGGCTGGTTTCGTGTTGACAGTCCTCACCCCGCACCAGGCTATCTTACTGGACGTGCTTTCTTTCGCGGCCTCAGCTTTAATCCTGACCCGCCTGCCTGTCTTGCATCCCCAGGCCATTCAAAACCCGGCTTGTGAAGAAAAGCCAACCCCCGATGCGGTACAGGCCGAATCCTCCCTGCGAAGGGCTTTTCATTTGGCTCCGAGCCTGAAGTGGCTGTTTATCTCCATCTTCCTGGGGATCACGGTGATCATGGGCCTGGATGTGCTCGCTTCCGTATTCATCCGGGACGTCCTGGCTGATACGGAGCAGTTCTATGGGATCATGGTTGGATTGATCGGTGTGGGGACTTTTGCGGCCACTTTGATCTTGATGTTCCGGCGAAAGGCGGCCAATCCCTGGCATGACCTTGTGGCTGGAATCTTTCTGCTGTCCGGGATTCCTGCGGTAATGGTGGTGAGCGCGCTGTGGGCGCCCAATGCTGCCCTGGCGCGAACTCTGGTGCTGGCTGGCTCTCTGCTTGGTGGGGTTGGGAATGGCTTGCTGACGGTTCAGATGCACACCCTGTTGCAGACCCTCTCGCCGCGCGGACTTCTGGGCCGGCTGGTCGGGTTATATGAGACCACAGCGGTGGCCGGGCAGCTGGTCAGCGTGCTGCTGGTCCCGGCTTTGGTGCCGGGTCTGATGACAATGACCCTGTTCCTGAGTGTCTCCTCCGGGATGCTGGTTGTGGTAGGCACGCTGATCCTGTTGAAATCGCGTTCTTTTCGGGATTTGCAGGAGGTTCCGGCCGCAAAAGCAGCGCACTCCCTCTCGCAGATCGGATAAAATGGGATTATAAAAGGTCTGATTTTCAGGAAGGCGCGGGATAATGAAAGCAATTGAAAAAAGCTTGAACATAGGAAAAGGGGGATGGCGGGTAGAACAATCCATTGCCATGGAGCTGGATATGGCTCTGACGGCAGTATATGATTATTATCAGGTTTCCGGCCTGGCGGAGGACGTGGCTGAGATGATCCGCTCCTGCCCTGCCGATTGGCTTGAGGAAGGATATCTCTATATTGGCAGCGGCAGGCGGATGATTTCTATCCTGGAAATGATGGCCGATCTGTGCGGTGTACTGCATGAAACCGATTACCGCGCGGCGACCCTTTCCATGCGTGCTCTGACTCTGGAGAAAGCGCTGAAGCAGCTGGAGGTGGGCAGCGATCGCTTTGGCGTGCCGCTGGAAGGAAAGACTTTCCGCGAACAGTTCGCGAACCGGATGGCGGGTCTCAAAACCGCGCTGTACCGGTCCCTGGGGTTTGAAGTGAAGCCGGAAAGCCCCCAGGTGTGGGTTGTCCGGGAGGAAGCTGAACGGGTGGCTGATTTGATGCGGGATCAGGCTCTGCATGATGCTTTCTGGTTATGGATAGACCGCTTTTATTACGAGCGTTACCGCAACTGGCGGGAGGGGAAAAGTGCTGAAGTGGCCGCCTTACAGAACCAGACCGCAGCGATGCTCAGCGCCCGCGGCTCCCGGCAGTCGCCACCGGAGCTGGAATGGCTTTCGGTGAACAATCCGTTGCGAACGTATCCGGAATTGAAGCGCGCTGTCAGTGAGGGAAAGCTGGAAGTTGTTTTTTGGGCGGAGCCTTTTGGCCTGTTCGATACCTGGTCGCTCTTCCCGGACCGGGTGATGGTTTCCTTTTGTGAACCCGGCATTCTGTATGAAAATTTCAAAAAGTTTGTGGAAGATGTTTCAACCCGTACCAAAGCGCTGGCAGATCCGACCCGTCTGACCATTCTCCGGATGATCCGCCAGTTTGATCTGATGAATACTGAGATGGCAGACTTGCTGGGGATATCCAGGCCGACCGTCAGCGTGCATGCCCGCATCCTGCGCGAAGCCGGACTGATCCGGTCCATTGAAGATGGGCGGGCAGTGCGTCATCAGATCGTTCCGGAAGCGATACGCCAGCTTTTTGATGACCTTGAAAAATTACTCGATTTACCTGAAACCACAAAACAAACGGAACAAGTGACAAACGAAACTTGATTTAAATGGATAAAACGTCTACAATTTAATTCGTAGATAAAATTTTTATTCTCTCTTCCTGTCAGTGAACGCAGGAGGCGTTTTCGAGGCAGCCCAGGCTGCCTTCAGAACAAATATTCAAAAAAAGGAGAAATATTAATGGGAACTAGAGGCCGAGCAATTGTTGGGTTGGATCTGGAAAAGGTTGTGGATGTTCTGAACCGGGCGTACGCGGATGAATGGCTGGCTTACTACCAGTACTGGCTGGGCGCGAAGATTATCAAAGGCCCGATGAAGGACGCTGTAATCGCTGAATTACTCCAGCACGCGGCGGATGAATTGAACCATGCCAATATGGTTTCGGACCGCATCATTCAACTGGGCGGCACTCCAGTGCTTACCCCCCAGAAATGGTTCGACTTCAGCAACTGCGGATATGAAGCCCCTGAAGATGAGTATGTGCGTACCATTCTGGACCAGAACGTCAAGGGCGAGCAGTGCGCGATTGATGTGTATTCCAAGATGTTGGATCTGGTAAACGGGAAGGATTATGTGACTTATAACATGGCGCTGCAAATCCTTCAGGATGAGGTTGAGCATGAGGAAGACCTCCAGGCGCTGGTTGAAGACCTGGAAGGGATGCTGGAACGAAAGTAAGCTGATCGTTTTTGTGTAACTGTAAAAATACCTGCCCGCGGGCAGGTATTTTTTATGTTAAAGATTTTATTTTTTTTGTAAGGCAGAAAGTTTATCCAAATTTGCCAGTGATGTAATCCTGGGTACGGGTATCTTTGGGACGGGTGAAGATTTCTTCAATGGGGCCGTATTCGATCAGCCTTCCCTGCAGAAAGAAAGCCACCATGTCGGCGATCCGCCCGGCCTGCTGGGTGTTGTGAGGGGCGATGACAACGGTATATTCTTTTTTAAGCTCCAGAAGAGAGGTTTCTATCTTGAGGGTGGAGACCGGGTCGAGCGCGGAGGTGGGTTCATCCAGCAGGATGATATCCGGTTTGAGGGCCAGGGTACGGGCCAGGCACAGACGCTGCTGCTGGCCGCCGGAGAGCGCGGCAGCCGGGTCTTCCAGACGGTCATGGACTTCGTCCCACAGCTCCGAAAGACGCAGCGCTCTTTCGACTGCCTCATCCAGCACTGAACGGCGTTTTTCTCCGGCCACTTCCAACCCATAAGAAATATTCTGGTAAATGGAAAGCGGCAGGGGCAGGGGACGGGAAAAGACAATGCCCACTTTGCGGCGCAGCGCAATCACATCCAGGTCGGGGTCGAGGACATTGACGCCGTCCACCAGAACCCGGCCAGATACTTCTGCCACATCCGCCAGATCGTTCAGCCGGTTGAGGACCCGCAGGAAGGTGGATTTACCCCCGCCTGATGGACCAATCAGCGCGGTGATTTTATTGGCTTCGATTCGCAGGTTGATCTCAAACAGGGATTCGGTCCCATCAGAATATTTCAAACTGAGATTTTCAATGATGATTTTTTCCATAATTACCACTGTCTGCGGGCACGGGCTTGGGAACGAATGATGGTTACAATCAAATTCATGATGAGCACAAAGACCATCAGCACCAACACCGTGCCATATTGGATCTGGATGGGCATGCCAGGCACCTGGGTTGAGATAACGAACAGGTGATAAGGCAGGGCCATGGTCGCGTCCATCGGTGAATTTGGCAGGCGGGGCAAAAAGAAAGCCGCGCCGGTGAACAGGATGGGAGCTGTTTCTCCGGCAGCCCGTTCCAGACCCAGCACCACCCCGGTCAGGATGCCCGGCAAGGCTTGCGGGAGCACCAGGCGCTGGATGGTCTGCCATTTGGTGGCCCCCAGCGACACACTGACGACCCGGAAAGATTGGGGCACGGCCCGCAATGCTTCTTCGGTGGTGGAAATGATGACCGGCAGGGTCATGATGGACAGAGTGAGTGACGCGGAGAGGATACTGGTGCCGAAATTCAAAAAGATCACAAATAATCCGAGCCCAAAGAGGCCGTAAACCACGGATGGGATGCCCGCCAGATTGATGATCGCCAGGCGGATATAACGGGTCACCTGGTTGTCGGGCGCGTATTCTGAAAGATAAATGGCCGCTGCCACCCCCAGGGGTACAGAGAAGATGGCTGTTCCCAGCGTCAGGTAGAGGGTGCCGACGATCGCCGGAAAGATACCACCCGCCCGCATACCATCCTGCGGCATTGCGGTGACAAATTCCCAACTGATTGCCGGCGCGCCCAGATAGATGATATACACCACAATGGCAATAATTGGTGCTACTGTGAGCAGCGTGACCAGAGTCAGGGCTGAAAAGCCTATTTTTTCAATGGTTTGCTGGTTGAGGGTCGGGGAGTGTTTTTTGGTTTCCAAGGCAGACTCACGAAAGGATTCGTTCTGAACGTTTGATTTGTTTGAAGCTGATGTTGGAGGCGATGATATTGACGACCAGCGTAAAAATGAATAGCACCATACCAATGAAAAATAACACATGGTAATGCGGGCTGCCCGCGGCGACTTCGCCCATTTCGGAGGCAATGGTGGCCGTCATGGTGCGGATCGGCAGAAACAGGGCGTTTAAAGAAGCGGGCATTACCGGAGCGTTGCCGGTGACCATCATCACGGTCATGGTTTCACCGATCGTACGGCCGACACCCAGCATGATGGCAGTTAAAATTCCAGAACGCGCGGCCGGCAGGGTAACCCCCCAGATGGTTTGCCAGCGGGTGACCCCCAGGGCCAGCGAGCCGTGGCGGTAGGTTTCGGGAACATTTTTGAGAGCGTCTTCGGAAATTGAAACAATGGTTGGAATGGCAATCATTCCCAACAAGACAGAGCCAGTCAGGGCAGTCAGACCGGTGGGCAGGTTGAAAGTGTCTCGCAAGAAGGGGGACAGAACCAGGATGCCCAAAAAGCCCAGGACAACACTGGGCAGGCCGGCCAGCAGCTCCACCAGCGGTTTTAAGATTTCTCTGGCCCAGAGCGGAGCGATTTCCGCGATGTAGATCGCGGTGAGAACTCCCAATGGAACAGCGACCAGGGTGGCCCCCAGGGTGACCACCAGCGAACCCAGGATTAAAGGAAGAATGCCATAGTAGGCTTCAATTGGATACCAACGCTGGCTAAACAGGTCAGAGAACGGAACATCGAACAGTGCCGGTGTTCCTTCTGAGATCAGGAAGTATAAAATCATCAGGACAAATAAGATCGATGAGAACCCTGAGAACTGAATGCTGCGCGTGATCACTAATTCTGAGGTTTTGAGCTTTTTTGCCATTCCTTTTTATTTCCTTCTTTAGGGTTGAACCGGTACAAAACCCAGTTCTTTAACAATTAATTGTCCTTCGGATGAAAGGATCCAATCGATATAGGTTTTCACAAACCCTTCAGGCTGGCCATTGGTGTACATATACAGGTCACGCGCGATAGGGTACAGGTTGTTGTTCACCGTTTCAATGGAAGGCAAGATATATTCGTCACCCGGTTTAGCGGCCAGGGCGATCACTTTCACTTCGGGGGTGATATACCCCAAACCATCATACCCTATCGCGTTTGGGTTTTCGCGCACTTCCGCGATAATTCCTTCCGATGAAGGTAGGAGCAGGGTTTCTGCTGAAAAGATGGTTTTATCTTCATCGTTACCCAGACGGATCACAGATTCAAGAAAATAGACATGGGTTCCGGAGTTGGTTTCGCGTGAAAGGAGAACAATGGGCCGGTCTTCACCGCCAAGTTCTTTCCAGTTGCTGATACGGCGGGTGTAAATATCGGAAACCTGCTGGAGGGTAAGCCGCTGTACCGGGTTGTGCGGGTTGACAATAACGGCAATCGCGTCCCGGGCGACGATCTTTTCGTAAGGCTCCACCCCATTGGCGAGCGCCGCTTCAATCTCTTCCTCCTTTATTGCCCGAGAGGCGTTGGCAATATCCACGGTATTGCTGATCAACGCGCTGATCCCTGTACCGCTGCCGCCTCCTGTCACTGAGATGCGGGCTTCGGGGTGCGCGCCCTGGTAGCGTTCCGCCCAGTATAAAGCCAGATTCACCATGGTGTCTGAGCCTTTGTTTTGCAGGGAATTGGAGGCAATATCATCAGCCTGGGAAGTTCCTGACTGGCTGGTGGAACTGCACCCCATTGCGACAAATGTCAGTAACAGGAACAGACCGGCGTGGAGAATGAAACGTTTATTCATTGAAATAAATTATAAAGGATAAAATGATTCTTCGCCCGATTTTTCATAACCGGATAACTGAAATATGGTTTGTGGTCTGGAAAGCAGCTATTGTTTTATGATTCCAGGAGGCAGGTGAATTTCAGCGCGGTGAGGCAGCATAATGGTGAGGGTGTTGAGAGCAAATCGTGGATTGATTGAACCAGAGTCCTCCGGCAAAAACCGGATCAAAATAGACGTGTTGACTCAACCCGGTTTTGTGAAACGAGAATGCGGTCTTTTTAGAGTAAGTGATTCTTGATCTGTATGCGGATATAAAGATATGCGGGGAATTATTTTTATTTTTGCTGTGCAGCTTGTTATATGTTTAACGATTTTATTCTATAATCTATTCAGGATTATGTTAATAAATGTGGCGATTTATTTTTGTAACATTCTGCGGACTGAATCGGTTTGGATAACAGGCGGTACAGGATTTGGTTCACAGCTTATTCCCTGTTCTTATTATAGGAGATGAAAGCGCTATACAGAGACCATGATCTGAACGCAAACAAGTTCTCCCCTCCCGGCGAACATTAAAAACAATGCAGCTGCTACCTGACAGGTCAATTGGATTAAATGGGTTTGAATTTGTTGCTGCCCTGAGCAAAGGAAAACGGATGAATAAAACACTGAGAGTGCTAGTGGTTGAAGACTCAGACGATGATTTTGAACTTTTGCTGCACGAACTGCGGCGGAGTGGTATTGACCCGGATTGGAATCGGGTCCAAACTGAGGACGCCTTCCGGAAGGCACTTGAAGAGCGGGAATGGGATGTGATTATCGCCGATTATATTCTGCCGCATTTTGGAGCTGAGGCTGCGCTGGAAATTGTTCGGGAAATGAGCCTGGACGTTCCTTTTATCGTTGTTTCAGGGACCATCGGAGAAGAGGTGGCAGTTAAGACCATGGTGGCCGGGGCAAATGATTACGTGATGAAAAATATCCTGACACGTCTTCCAATGGCCATCGAACGTGAGCTGCGTGATGCTGAAGAGCGGCGAGCCCGCCGTGAAGCGGAGACCGCGCTGCGGAGAAGTGAAGAGCGCTTTCGTTTACTCGCAGAAAACGCGCAGGATATCATTTACAGGGTAGATTTCATGCCGGATCCAGAATTTACCTATATCAGCCCGGCTGTAAAGACGATTACTGGTTATGAACCCGGTGAGATTTATTCCGCAGAGGATTTTATCAGCACCTGGGTCCATCCAGAGGATATACATTTGGTTGATGACCTAGTTAAGCCGGGGGCTTTTCAAAGTGAATCGCCGCTTACCATGCGATGGCGGCATAAGAATGGAAATTATATCTGGATGGAAATCCGCAACACCCCTATTCTGGACAGCGATGGGAATTTATCGGCGCTGGAGGGAATTGCCAGGGACATCACCGAACGAAAAGAAGCAGAATTGGAAATCAAGAGTCATTCCGCCCGCGCCGAAGCGCTGGCCCGGATCGCCAGCCGCCTGAACGCCCACCTCAGCCTGCAGGTGGTCCTGGATGAAATCTGCCAGGAAACGGCCAGAGCGCTCAATGTCCGCTCTGTCAATGTGGTCTTAAACCAAAAGAAACAACAAAACACAGCCTGTTACGGCAATACACAGGAACAATGCGATCGATGTCTGCCAATCACAACTGCTTTGATGAATGACTTGCCCCTGAATGGCGAACCGCGCACCCTGTCCAGAGCGCAATTGTGTCAAATTACAGCGGAAGAGATGCCTGTGCCAGAGGAACTGAACGTTCTGATTATAGCTCCCATGACCCGTGATCGTGAATTGCTCGGCATGATAACCGTGTGTTCTTACGAGGATGGGCTGCGATTCAGTGATCATGATTTGAAGTTGTTAAAAGGCATCGCGGACCAGGCCTCTCAGGCGATTTCGAATACCCGGCTGTATGAAGAGACCAACCAGCGCGCCGCGCAGCTGGCAGTATTGTATGACGTTGGATTGGCAGTGAACAGCACACTGGAGCCAGCCCAACAGTTGGAACTCCTATTTAATTATGCCATGGACGCGATCCACGCCGACCAGGCTGTCTTCTTCCGCTTGATGACTGAGACAGAAGAATTGGAACTTGAACTGAGTACCGGCTTGAAGGTGCAATTTCTCTCGGCTCTTAAAAAAACAAAACTGGCCGCGCGGGACGAAAGCAACCCCATTGGTTGGGTCGCGGTTCACCGCGCGGTTCTTAATTTACCGGATGTGATAGCAGACCCGCGTTTTTCGGAGGGTGAATTTTTCTCAGGTTCTTTGCTGCTGGTGCCGGTGATCCATGCCAAACAGGTCCTCGGCGTTCTGGGTGTTTTGAGCGAAAGCAAGAATGCTTTTGACACTTCCGACGAAACCTTGCTAAGTATGTTTGCTAACCAGGCCGCGGTCGCGCTGGATAACGCGCACTTGTTTAATAACGCAGTTCACCACCTTAACCAGCTGCAGACGCTGCGGGCCATTGACCAGACGATTTCCGGGACGTTGAACCTGCATGTTGTTTTGAATTTCGTCCTCTCGCAAATCATGGATTTCTTGAAAGTGGACATTGCGGATATTCTCCTCCTGGACCCGGTGACACAAACGCTTAAATTCGCCGTGGGCCGCGGCTTCCGCACGGATGCATTGAAGAGAACACGGCTGCGGTTTGGAGAAGGGTATGCGGGAAAAGCGGCGATGGAAAGGCGGCTCATCAAAGTGCCACAACTGGACCTGAAGATCGGCACCAGCGAACTTGTCCGCTCAATTTTGCTGCCAGAAGAAAACCCGGTCAGTTACTACGCGGCTCCATTGGTTTCCAAGGGCATCGTGAGGGGGGTGATTGAAGTACTGCACCGTTCACCATTGGATCCGAATCAGGAGTGGTTTGGTTTTCTTGAGGCTGTCGCAACCCAGACAGCGATTGCCATTGATAACGCGACCATGTTTGAGGATCTGCAGCGCTCGAATATGGATCTGGTGCAGGCTTATGATGCCGCGATTGAAGGCTGGGCGAAAATCCTGGATATCCGGGATGAAGAGACGGAAGGGCATACGCTGCGGGTGACAGAGATGACCCTTAAAATCGCCCAGAGAATGGGAATCCCGGAAGCAGACCTGGCGCACATCCATCGCGGCGCGCTGCTGCACGATATCGGCAAGATTGGTATTCCAGACCGGGTCCTGCTTAAACCTGGCCCGCTTTCCGACGAAGAATGGAGGATCATGCGGACGCATCCTGAAATCGCGTTCCGCGTTCTCACACCGTTATCCTATCTTCGACCGGCGCTCGATATCCCCTACTGCCATCATGAGCGCTGGGATGGGGGCGGTTATCCGCGGGGTTTGAAAGGGGAACAGATCCCTCTGGCCGCGCGCATCTTCGCGGTGGTGGATGTTTGGGACGCGCTGACCAGCGACCGGCCGTATCGCAAGGCCTGGACCAAGGAAGATGCCCTGGAATATATCCGGGAACAGTCGGGCAAACACTTTGATCCTCAGGTGGTGGAAATTTTTCTGAATAGTGGTTTTTTTGAAGATTAGTTTTCTCGGATGATGACAGATGGAGGCAACCCAAAGTTGCCCTCTATCTTTTTGTGTCGTTATTCGATCGTCAGTCAAGGTGTTCAGGAAACTTGCGCCATTCAGGGTGCCGCTCAAGGCGGGAAGCCGGTAAGGTTAGCAGCTTTCCGGCGCAACCAGGCAGGTTTCACCCTTTCGATGAGCAGCGGTGATTATACTGGCACCAGGAAAATGGCTTGCTCTTTCCCACGCGATTCTATATTAACTTTGCTAGAACAGGAATTTACTGCATTGCCGTAACAAGCCAAGAAATTTCCTGTCAAGAAATTTCCTTGACAGCCGGGGTGGTTTAATGGTATAAAACTGAAGTTTTGGCTGGTGAATGAAATCTGGCCTGAGTGGAGTGGTTGAGAATGAAATTACCCGGTATGGTTGATGTGCATGTTCACCTGCGCGTTCCGGGCGGTGAACACAAAGAGGATTTCAGGACTGGTTCCGCGGCCGCGCTGGCAGGCGGGGTGACCACTGTTCTGGCCATGCCGAACACACACCCTCCCATTGTTTCCGTAAATGATTGGAACATCGCACAGGAAAAAGCTTCGAGCGAATCCCTGTGCGATGTTTTTATGTACGCCGGGGCCTCCGCGGAGCATCTTGACCAGCTGCCTTTGCTGGGCGAGAAGGCAGTGGCGCTCAAGCTGTACATGGACCTGACCTACGGCACGCTTCGGGTGGAGGGGCTGCGAGCGCTCAGCGCTGTGGCAGGGCGCTGGCCGCGGCATAAGGTGCTGGCTGCCCACGCCGAAGGCCATTCCGTGGCGGTGGGGATCGCGCTGGCCGCGGCTTACAACCGCCCGGTGCATTTCTGCCATGTCAGCCGCAAGGATGAGATTGAACTGATCGCGGCAGCCAAAAAGCAGGGGCTGCCGGTGACCTGCGAAGTGACCCCGCATCACCTGTTCTTGAGCGCCGCGGACACGGATCGTCTCGGCCCGTTGGGGGATATGCGCCCTACCCTGGCTGAACAGCACGATGTGGACGCTTTATGGGATCACATCAACACCACGGTTGACTGCGTCGCCACCGATCATGCCCCGCACACCCTGGATGAAAAGAACCAGCCTGACAACCCCCCGCCCGGCATTCCCGGCCTGGAATCAGCCCTGCCGTTGATGCTGACCGCCGCCGCAGAGGGACGGCTGAGCTACGAGCGGGTGACCGAGCTGATGTACACCAACCCCCGCCGGATCTTCGGTTTGCCCGAGCAGCCGGAAACCTGGATCGAGGTTGACCCGGACGCGAAATATGTTTTCCCGGACCATCCGCTGTACACCAAATGCGGCTGGTCTCCTTTCTCCGGTTTTCAGATGCGAGGGAAAATCCGGAAAGTAATTTTCAAAGGGAGAGAAGTCGTCCGCGACGGAGAAGTTCTCCATTATTGCTCATAAAAAAGACCCGTCTTTTCGGGTCTTTTTCTTGGAAAAAAATAAATGAATTGATAAATAGGAGACAAAAGAAATGGTGAAATTAGAACTGCCCAAATTGTTTGACCTGGATAAAATGAGCCGGGAACCGAAGTTCAAGAACAGTTTTTACCAGCAGGATATCTTATCGGTAGACCAGTTTGACCGCCAATCTCTTTCATACATCTTCACCCGCGCGCAGGAAATGAGCGAGATGGTGGGGAAAGTAGGAGCCTGTGATCTGCTGCACGGCTACACCCTGGCCTGTGTGTTTTACGAACCCAGCACCCGCACCAGCGCCTCTTTCATTGCCGCGATGGAACGCCTGGGCGGCAACGTCATCCCGATCACCCAGGGCATCCAGTACTCTTCTGTCTCCAAGGGGGAGAGCCTGGTGGATACGATGATCACCCTGGAACAGTATTCCGACGCGATTGTGCTGCGCCACCCGGAAATTGGCTCAGTCGCCAAAGCCGCGAAATACTCCCGTGTTCCGGTCATCAACGCGGGAGATGGAGCGGGAGAACACCCGACCCAGGCGCTGCTGGACCTGTTCACCATCCGCAAGGAACTGGGCACCATTGACGGCCTGCGCATCGCGATGGTGGGCGACCTGCGCAACGGGCGCACCGTGCACAGCCTGACCAAGCTGCTGATGAGTTATGACGTCAGTCTGCGTTTTGTTTCTCCCGACACCCTGCGCCTGCCGCTCAACCTGATGAACGACCTGATCGATAAAGGCGTTGATGTCCGCGAAACCGACAAAGTGGACGATGTAATCCGCGATGTGGACGTGCTGTATGTAACCCGCATCCAGAAAGAACGCTTCAGCGATCTGGCGGATTATGAAGCGGTCAAAGACTATTTCGAAATCACCCCTGAAGTAATGGAACATGCCAAAGAGAAAATGATCGTGATGCACCCCCTGCCCCGGGTGGGCGAGATCCACTACAAAGTGGACCGGGACCCACGCGCGGCTTATTTCCGCCAGGTGCAGAACGGGATGTTTGTGCGGATGGCTTTGCTGGCCGCTGTCCTCGGGCAGGCGTAACCGCCCCTTTTTCAGGAAAACCAGCCATCAGGGGTGACGCGCGAAGCTTCACCCCTGATGTGAGCGAGTATCCGCAGCAATTTGCTATAATGCGATCAGACACCTAAAGATTTGAACAGCCAGGAGGCTCGATGACCCAGACTTTTTTCTCTAAATTGAATTCCGCGATTGAAATGAATCACAGTTTGCTGTGTGTTGGACTGGACCCCCGCACAGATAAGCTTTCTGCCGATTTGAAGCCAGGCGAGACCCTCGAAGAGCGGCTGGTGGGGTGGGGCAAGGCGATCATCGATCAAACCAGCGACCTGGTTTGCTGCTACAAACCCAATTTTGCCTTTTACGAGCAGTGCGGGACGGAAGGGCTGCGCGCGCTGCAGCGCACGATCGCGGCCGTGCCGGAAACTGTCCCGGTGCTGCTGGATGTCAAACGCGGTGACATCGGCTCGACCGCCCAGGCCTACGCCCGCGCGGCTTACGAGCAATGGGGCGCGGATGCGGTGACCATCAGCCCCTATCTGGGAGAAGACAGCGTTAAACCCTTCCTGGATTATGAAGGCAAGGCGGTTTTTCTGCTGTGCCATACCTCCAACCCGTCCGCCGAACAGGTGCAGCACCACGGCGAACCGCCGCTGTTCGAGTACATCGCCCAGACAGCACAGGGATGGGGCGGCGCGGACCGGATCGGGTTGGTGATTGGGGCCACCCAGCCCAAAGCGCTGGCCGCGGTGCGGGCGATGTGCCCGGAAAACTGGTTCCTGGCGCCCGGGGTGGGCGCGCAGGGCGGCGACCTGGCCGAAGCCCTGCGGGCAGGCCTGCGAGCTGACGGCAGCGGGATGATCATACCCGTTTCGCGGGGAGTGATCCAGGCGGAGGACCCGCGGCAGGCAGCGTTGGAATTGCGCGACCTGATCAACCGGGTGCGGGCTGAAGTGCAGCCCGCCGCGCCGCGTTCTTTCAAGGAGAATCTGATTGGCGGGTTGTTTGAAGCGGGCTGTGTCAAATTTGGCAGCTTCACCCTGGCTTCCGGCAAGCAGTCCCCAATCTATGTTGACCTGCGGCGGGTGGTCTCATATCCGTCATTATTCAAGATGGTCGCTTTCGCATATAGCGAGATTGTCAAGAGTCTCGACTTTGACCGGGTGGCGGGTGTGCCATACGCCGCTTTGCCGACTGCGGCCGTGGTATCCTGGAAGCTGGGGCGCCCGATGATCTATCCCCGCAAGGAGGTCAAGCAGCACGGCACCGGGCAGAATATTGAAGGCGATTTTGCGGCCGGGCAGACCGCGGTGATGCTGGAAGATGTCATCACCAGCGGCGGCAGCATTGTGAAAGCCGCCGAGACTCTGCGGGAAGCCGGGCTGGCGGTGCGGGACGTGGTGGTGCTGGTGGACCGCGAGCAAGGAGGCCACGAGAAGATGGCAGAGATTGGCCTGCGGCTGCACGCGGTGCTGACAATCGGCGAGATCCTGGAGACTCTGAAAAAGCTGGCTTTGATTGACGCGAAAACGTTCGAAGAAGTGAAAGCCTATCTGGCGGCATAACCGATGATGAATGTTGACCTGACCTGTCGTTTTCTGGACCTGGCTTTGAATAACCCTACCGTGCTGGCTTCCGGCATCCTGGGCACAAGCGCGACCCTGCTGGAGCGCACCGCCCGCTGCGGGGCCGGGGCGGTTACCGCCAAAAGCTGCGGGCCTGAACCGCGCGCGGGGCATCCCAACCCGGTCTCGGTGGATTGGGGCGGCGGGGTGATCAATGCCATCGGGTTGACCAACCCCGGCGCTGAAGAGGAGGTGCATCTGCTGCGGGCGTCCAAAGCGCTCCTTGCGCCGCTGGGTGTACCGCTGATCGCCAGCATCTTCGCGCCGACGGTGGCGCAGTTTGGCGAGGTGGCGCGGATCATCAGCCAGGCGCAACCGGACCTGATTGAGGTCAATATCTCGTGTCCCAATGTGGGGGATGAGTTTGGCACCCCGTTTGCCGGTTCAACGGACTCGGCAGCAGCGGTCACCGCGGCGGTGAAGGCTGTGACCACCATTCCGATCAGCGTCAAGCTGGCGCCAAATGTGCCCAGCATCGCCCGCATTGCCGCGGCGGCGGTGGAGGCCGGGGCGGACGCCATCACGGCGGTCAATACCATGCCGGGGATGGTCATCGACGCGGAAGCCGGCCGGCCGGTGCTGTCCAACCGGATGGGCGGCATTTCTGGCCCGGCCCTGAAACCGGTCGCGCTGCGCTGTGTGGCGGAGATTGCCGCGGCAGTCAGTGTCCCCATTATCGGTACGGGCGGGGTGACCACTGGGCGCGACGCCGCTGAAATGATCATGGCGGGGGCCACGGCGGTAGGCGTGGGAACCGCGGTCTGGTACCGCGGCCCGGAAGCCTTCCAGCAAATCACCGCTGAACTGGGCGCTTTCATGGCGCGGCAGGGTTATCCCAATCTGGAATCGATGCGAGGCATTGCAATCCGATGACACTAGCCACTTTGCACACCGTGTTTCATATCCTGGAAATCCACACAGATAATTACCGCACGAAAACCTTTACGCTGGAAGCGCCGCTGCCGGGCGCCCAGCCGGGACAATTTGTGATGGCCTGGCTGCCAGAAGTGGGTGAGAAGCCTTTCAGCATCGCCGGGGCGGATCCCTTGAAGCTGACCGTGGTGGCGGTGGGGCCTTTCAGCGAGGCGCTGCACGCCCTGCGGCCCGGCGACCGGGTGTGGATCCGCGGCCCGCTGGGGAATGGGTACCGGCTCTCTGGCCTGCGGCATTTGCTGGTGGGCGGCGGGTATGGGGCGGCCCCGCTGCTGTTTCTGGCTGAAACCGCTTTGGCCTGCGGGGATATGGTGCGGGTCTGCCTGGGGGCGCGCTCCGCGCGGGATATCCTGCTGGCGGAAGCCTTTGAAAAAGCGGGCGCTGAAGTGGCGGTCACCACCGATGACGGCAGCCTGGGCAAGCAGGGACTGGTAACGCAAGCTGTGGGTGACGCGCTGGAAGCATTCGCGCCGGACACGCTTTACGCCTGCGGGCCGGTGGCGATGTTGAGCGCGCTGGCGGCACAGTGCCGCGGCGCTGGTTTGCCCTGCCAGCTCTCCTGGGAGGCGCTGATGCGCTGCGGGATTGGGCTGTGCGGCTCGTGTGAGCTGCCAATTGAGGCTGGAGAGGCGGCCGGGGTCCCATCCGGCTGGCTGACCTGCAAGGATGGGCCGGTTTATATCACGAAGTAATTTGTTTTGTTGAATCGTCAAAGCTCCGGATGCGGTTGATCCGGAGCATTGTGTTTTATGGGCGAGTTCGTTTTGTGTCATTTCGAGCGAAGCGACATCGTGCCCGAAGGGTAGAAATCTTGAGGAAACCGGATAGCGGCGTTTGGCGGGGCAGGTGTAGCTATTTTTGCGGGTTGGAGGGTTAGTCTCACGCAAAGATCGCTAAGAACGCCAAGAAAGACTGAGAAAATGTGTGTGGGGGGCTCATATTGACATTTCCAACTGTCATTTCGAGCGCAGCGACATCGTGCCCGTAGGGTAGAAATCTTTGGGAAACCGGGAAGCAGGATCTGGCGGAGCAAGTACAGCTTCCCGGAAAGGGACGTTAAGATTTCTCCTCCCTACGGTCGTCGAAATGACATGGAGAGCGGTCGTCGAAGTGACAGCAAGAAATCTTGAGGTAACCGGGCGGCGTTCGGCGGAAAGATCAAGTATGATTTCTACCCTTCGGGAACGATGTCCTCCTTACGGTCGTTGAAATGACATGGTAGGGGTGGTCACTCGGACTGACGCGGTTTGGGCTGGTGGGGGCGTTTTCTGCCCCGGAACCCACCTGTGTTACTGGGCTTTCAGGACGGTGAGCGCGTACAGGGTGACCCAGCGGTGCTGGTCGTCGGGGCCGAGCAGGCCCGGCCAGGTGCGCCGGCGGTAGGGGCTGGCCCCGCGCCAAATCCCGGCAGTGGTGCGCCGGGCGCGCAGCCAATCGAGGGCTTCCTGGGCGTGGGGGTGATCGAGGGCGTCCAGCTCTTTGAGGAGCCGCAGGGTAAACAGGATATCCGCTGAGTAGAACAGGGGAAAATTGAGCCGGAACCATAACGGGTGAATTTTGCCATGCGTGGGATAATCGGCTTTTACCAGCGAACCGCCTTCCAGCAGGAAATCCAGACCGGCGGTAATGGTCTCCTGCGTCTGGCGAGAGCGGGCCGCGGTCGGTATGGCGGCCAGCCCCCACAGAGCGCGCACCGCGCCCCAGGCACAGGGCAGATCACTGTTCCAGGGGCAGCGGAAGCCGAACAGAGTGGTATCCTGGTTCATGTAGTCCACCACCCGGGCAACCCGCGGATCCTCCAGCAGCCCAGCATGGATGGCGTAGCGCAGCAGGTTGCCGTAGAAGCAGATGTATTTCTGGGTGTTCTCCCGCAGGTGCTGCTCCACCTCCTCCTGGGTGGCAGCCAGCATAAACTCCGCCCCGCGTTGCACCCCCGTCAGTTCCGGGTCGGCATCCAGCTCCGCCAGCAGGAGCATGCTCCAATGGGTGGCGGTGTATTTGGGGCTGTAATAGTGGCGGCGGTACACCCACCAGCCTTCCGGGTCCTGCTCTGCCAGGATGGTGGGGACGGGGCCTTCGGTTTGAATGGCCTGATAGTCAGACCGGGCTTCAGGGTGAGAAGCGGGCTGGCCCAGCAGGTTTTTGCGGGTCAGCCAGCGGAGAGAGGGGGTGGCGCTTTGCAGCAGCCAGGTGATGGTGGGGTCGTCCGGGGAGAGGGTGGGGTTCATCTGAATACCTCATTTGTCTCATTTTGGAAAGCATATCGATATTATAATGAAATATCGGTATGGGATGGTGGTTTTGAGTTGAGGAAGACAGGAACAGGCCAGTCATGATCCGTGAAATTGAAGCCAAAACCCTGCTGTCGCACAGCAAAGAGCCGGACCCGTGGTTTGGGGTGAAATACAATATGAACCTGTACCGCGGCTGCCAGCACCAGTGCATCTACTGCGATTCCCGCTCGGAGTGCTACCAGATTGAGGATTTCAATGACGTGCTGGTGAAGGCCAACGCCATCCCGCTGCTGCGCCGGGAACTGGCCAGCAAGCGGGTGAAGGGCACAATCGGGTTTGGCTCGATGAGCGACCCTTACCTGCCGGCAGAGCGCCAGTACCGCCTGACCCGGCAGGCGCTGGTGGTGATTGCCGAAAAGCGATTCCCGGTGCACATGCTGACCAAGAGCGACCTGGTGCTGCGGGATATTGACCTGCTGGAAGCGATCAACCGGGAGACGATGGCGCTGGTGAGCTTCACCATTACGACTGCCGATGATGACCTGGCGCGCAAGCTGGAACCGGGCGCGCCGCTGCCCTCGGCGCGGCTGCGGGCGTTGGAGACTCTCACCGCGTGCGGTATCCGGTCGGGGGTGATGCTGATGCCGGTGCTGCCGTTTCTGGAAGATTCCGTGGAGAATATTACCGGTATCGTAAAAGCCGCCCACCGCCACGGCGCGGCTTATATCCTGCCCTCGTTTGGGCTGACCCTGCGCGACCGCCAGCGGGAATATTTCTACCAGCGGCTGGACGCGTTGTTCCCGGGGGTGTCAGAGCGTTACCGTACTACCTATGGGGAGCGTTACGCCTGCCTGCCCCTCAACCACGTTGAGCTGGAGCGCGCTTTTATGACGGCTTGCGAGCGGCTGGGGGTGGATACCGCAGTCCCGCGCTGGGAGCCGCCGCCACAGGCGCAGCAGCTTGCTTTGTTTTGAGCAAAAGTTTTTCAGGAGAGACGAGCCAGCCGGGCGGTCTGTTCCGATAGGGCGCGGATGGAAAGCACCTCTTTGCCTTTGATGTAGGTCTCCAGACGGTCGCCGATCGGGTCCGCCCACTTGGCGGGCACGCCGTTCATCACTCCGAGCACATTCCCGACCAGGCCGCCGTTGCAGTCCACATCCATCCCGGCCAGGGCCAGCAGGGAGAAGGAGCGGGTCATGTCGCCGCCCCCGTACCACAGGGCCAGGATATCGGCGGCAATGTTGGGGTAGGCGTGGATCCAGTTGTAGCGCTCCAGACGCTTGTCGAGCTTCTTCCAGGCCGCGGCGGGGTCGTGGTGGCTGCGGACGGTTTCGAGGCATTCGCGGACGATGGCGGCGTACTCGCTTTGCTGCGGGTAGTAGGCCGATGCCTCCACCAGCAGCGCGCGGGGGTCGTCGCGGACAAAGGCCAGGGCGGTCAGGACAGCGGCGTACATTTCGCCGTACACCCCGTTCTCGGCGTGCGAAACTACCCCATCGATGTGCGCCAGACGGGCAGCCTCCAGCGGCCAGCCGGGGGCCAGCATCCCGCACACCATCCCGCGCATCTGGGCGCCGATCCAGTTAGAATAGGGGTTCTGGAAAGTGCCGGAATCCGGCGGAAAGATGCCCTGATTGAGGTTGCGCAGGGCAACCCATTCGGCGGACCAGCCGAAGGGGATCTGGCGGATCCATTCCAGCCCCAGATCCACGGAGGTTAAATCCCGACCGAGACGCTCAAACACATCCAGCAGGACCAGCTCGTATACCACATCATCGTTGGTGGTCTCCGGTTCGGTGATGTAAGAATCGACCTCCCCATACACCTCGGTGATGCGTTCTCCGGTGTAGCCTTCAATGGCGGTGCCGAAGGAACCGCCGGCCAGCTGGCCGATCCAGCCGTGATGAATCTTCTCTTCTATATCCGCCAGCGCGTTCTGGTCCTGTCCTTCCTGAACGGCACCCATGGCGGCGCGCACATCAGTCCATTCCGCGGGGCAACTGTAGCGGTGGTAATCACTGGCCGGGTCTTTAGGAGCCTGGTTGAGGGCATTAAGGATGCGGGCGGTTATCACACGCAGGTCATCCATCCTTTTGGCGCGGAACAGCTCCAGCCCTTCGGGAAGCAGGGCTTCGGCGGCGCTGACATCGTAACCCTTGTTGCCAAGGGCCTGCACCATCTCAAGATAGGGAACCTCGGGCGCGCCGGAACCGGGCACTTTGGCGTCCCAGAACAGGGCGATCAGATCGTCGCCGTATGGCGCTGTGAACCCGGCTTCGTACCAGTTGCTGTCGTGGACGCGGCGGTCGAGGGGCACCGCGTTGACGCGGATCTCACGGTCCATTTGCCAGGCTTTTTGAGTCATGCTTTCTTTTTCCTTTCCTGTACCGAATAGAAATACAACGCGATCAGGGTGGCGACATAAGGCACCATCGAGGCGAACTGGGAGGGCAGCACCTGCTGGAGGAGCAGCCCCAGACCGTCCGAAAAACCGAACACCAGCGAGATGATGGCAATGCCCCACGGATTGCCGTTGACCAGGATGACAGCCGCCAGCGAGATCCAGCCCCGCCCGGCGGACATATTTTCCGAGAATAAAGTGACATACCCCAGAGAGAGGTAAGCTCCCGCCAGCCCGCACAGCAGGCCGCACAGGATCAGCGACCAGATGCGGATCTGTGAGGTTCTCACGCCGCTGGTATCGAGGCAGGCCGCGTTGTAGCCGGCAGCCCGCAGCCGCAGGCCAAAGCGGGTTTTGAACACCAGATACCAGACAAGGATAGTGGAGAGCAGAGCCAGGTAAACGATGAGATTCTGCCCGCTGAAGATGCTGCCCAGCACTGGAATATCCCGCAGCAAGGGGAAGTGGATTGGCGGTACGGATTGGATCCCTGGGCCGGTGAAAGCGCCTTTTACCTTGAAGATCTGCCGCAGCATGTAAGTGGTGGTTCCCAGGGCGAACAGGTTGAGGGCGATCCCGGTCACGAATTCATCGGTCTTCAGGAAAACCGAGAAAACGATGAAAATGCCCGCCATAAACAATGCCCCCAGAACCGCGCACAGGATGCCCAGCGGCCAGGATTGGAAGTAGTAGGAACCCAGAACGCCGCAGAACGCGCCTCCCAGCATCATCCCTTCCATAGCGATGTTGAAAATGCCGGCGTAGTAGGTCAGGGTGCCGCCAAGCGCGGCCAGCAGGATCGGGGTAGCCCCGGAGATCATGCCATTGATCAGGCCTGTAAACATGTTCATGCGGTTCTCTCCCTTGTTTTGCGGCGCGCGGCGGCTTTATCCATGAAAATGTCCAGGTAGCCCCGCCCGGCGACAATCACCAGCACGATGGCGGCCTGCAGCACCTGGATGAACTCGCTGGGGACATTGGTGATCAGCTCCATTCCCAGCGCGCCGGTCTGGAGGGTGGCGAAGAACAGGCCATACAACAGGGTGGCAATGATGCCGTTGTTGGCCACCATGGCGATCATTACCCCATCCCAGGCATAGTTGGCGCCGATGCCTTTGAGGAAGCGGTGCGGCCCACCCATCACCACCAGCCCGCCCGCCAATCCGGCCAGAGCGCCGGTGGTGAGCATGATGGCGGTGTAGTTTTTATCGATTTTACAGCCCCCCAGGCGGGCGAACAGCGAGTTCTGCCCGGTGATGCGCCACTCGTAGCCCGCCGTCCAGTGGGTGAAAACAAACCAGACAATCGCAAAAGCCAGCAGCATGACGATGACGCTGGAGTGGAATTCTCCAAACTTTGGCAGCCAGCCATTCTGGCTGATCTGGGGGGTCATTGGGGAGTAAGCGGTATTGTCAAAAAACGGGTAAGAGATCGCCCAATAGGTGAAGAAATCGGCGATCATGTTCAACATGAGGGTGGTGATGAACTCGCTCATGTTGAACCACTGGCGCATCAGCGCGGCCACGCCAGACCACAGCGCGCCCCCGGCCATCGCCAGCAGCATCAGGAAGGGGATCATCAGCACCGGCGGCAGGTCCACATACAGCCCGCCAATGGTTGCCAGCAGCGCGCCCATCACCAGCTGCCCCGGCTGCCCGAGGTTAACAGGGCCGGAGGCGAAAGCCACCGAGGCCGAAAGCCCGGTCAGGATCAGCGGCACCGCGTTGCGGAGGGTGGTTGCCAGAGAGAAAAAGTCTCCGAGCGAGTAATTGAACAGGGCCGCGTAGGTTTCCACTGGGTGGTATCCCTGAACCAGCATGATCACCGCGCCCAGCAGCATGGCAACGATGATCCCGGCGACACCACTAATGAGTTTTTTGTTCATCCTTTTTCCCTGCCTTCCAACATGTAAATGCCGATTTCCTCAATACTGGTCTGCTCGGTTTGCAGGTCGGCCACGATCTGGCCGCGGTGCAGCACTACAATCCGGTCGGAGAGCCGGAAAAGCTCGTCCAGGTCCGCGGAGATCAGGAGTACCGCCCTTCCTTCATCCCGCATTGAAAGGATCTGGCGGTGGACATATTCGATAGAGCCGACATCCAGACCGCGGGTGGGCTGGTCCAGCAGGACAAAGGGGCTGTCCAGGAGCAGTTCGCGTCCCAGGATGACTTTCTGCTGGTTGCCGCCTGAGAGGGACTTGAAGGGGTTGTCTATGGTATCCATCGCGACGGAAAAACGGTCTTTGACTTCGGCAGCGAATTTTCTGGTCTCACGGTTATCCAGCAGGATCCCATTCCAGCGGGTGAAGTGGGGGTTCAGGCGGTGGTGGGTCATG
>ENA-ORXD01000737-ORXD01000737.1-sediment-metagenome-genome-assembly--contig:-NODE-737-length-35811-cov-4.150809_pt1 | contig 35811 bp, 27 predicted proteins | sample MGYA00237862_ERZ511471 | MGnify/ENA metagenome assembly ERZ511471 | reverse complement strand
TCACTCTGGCCGCGGTTTTGTCGTTCGCGATGATAGCTCTTGTTTCGTTTGTGCCGCCTCTGGCGACCATCTTCGGTCTGACGACGCTTAGCTATGGTCTGTATCTGGTCGCCGCCCTGCTGGCTTTCGTACCGCTGCCTGTACTTGAAGCGACCAAAATGATCGGTCTGGTAAGGCACAGGAAGTGAGCGTTTCGCGACCGAAGAATCCTTCAATACGGCTTTCACTTAACAGAGGCGAGAAATCGCCTCTTTTCTCTTTTACACAAGAGTTTTACTGTGTTCATCCCCATTGCGGCTACTGTCATGTCCGGCACTGGTGGGGGGCTGCTGTGGGGGAGCATTTGTGTCCTTTCTGTGGTCAGCGTTTATGTGCTGGGTGAGGTGTTTGGCATGGACTACACCCTGGTTTTACCCACCAGCACCGACCGCCTGGTAGATTTGCTGGCAGTTTCCCTCTCGGCGCTGGTGGCTTCTCAGTACAGTGAGATTAAAAAATTCCAGGTGATCCAGCAGCTTCAAACGATCCGCCACAATCTCCAGCATCTGGCGATTGTGGACCCGCTCACCAATGCTTACAACCGGCGATATTTTTTCAATCACGCCCAGGTTGAATTGTCCCGTGCGGGCATCAATGGCCAGTCCAATGCCATTGTGCTGATCGATGTCGACCACTTTAAGAATATCAACGATGAGTATGGCCACATCATCGGGGACCAGGTGTTGGTGGGGCTGGCCGCGGTTTGCCAGGAGAACCTGCGCGGGTGTGACCTGCTGGCTCGCTTTGGCGGAGAAGAGTTCATTATCTTATTGCCCCAAACCGGACTGGAGGAAGCGCGCCAGATCGCCAACCGCCTGCGGGATGTCATTGACCGCAAGAAAATCCTGACCGATAAAGGGCGTCTGCCTGTTACGGTCAGTATCGGAGTGGCGGTTTCCAAACCTGGTGAGGTCATGGACCTGTATGAACTGGTGATCCGGGCCGATCAGGCCATGTACCGTGCCAAAGGCGCCGGCCGCAACAGGGTGGTTTTGTCGGATAATTGACCACCGGGCTTTTCCGGTCTGGTTGTCCCGATCCAGCAAGACGGAGATCGGGACTTTTTGTTTTTCGCGGTTCTGGTTTATCCCCTCCTGAAGCAATCGAGAAAATAGATGAAATGTCGTTAAAGTCATGCCCAAATAGTGGCAATTGTTCCTTGACAGAAGCTGTAAAAGATTGGTACATTAAAATAGTTGTACCAGTACAAATATACAGTTTGAACACGAGGAGAAGCTATGAAAAGAAAATGTTGGATGTGGATGACAGCGATTCTGCTGCTGTCTGTCTTAGCGACTGCCTGCCAGCCGCAGGTAGCCGTCGCGCCCGAAGCCCCTGTGGCGGAAGCCCCCGAAGAGGCCGGCGTTGTTGAGGAGGTTGTTGAAGAAGTCGCCGAAGAGCCTGTGCTGGCAGTGGTCGGCAGCGATGGCGAAACGGTCGAACTCACCATGAGCGAACTGCAGGCCCTTAATGTAACCTCCGGGCAGGCTGGCATGGTCAGCAGCACTGGTGCGATTACACCGCCGGTGGAGCATAAGGGTGTTTCGCTGAAAGACCTTGTGGAGCTGGTGGGCGGCATGGATGAGACCATGGGTGTCTATCTGGAAGCTAAAGACGGCTATGGCATCACTTTCTCTTACGACCAGGTCATGTCGGGTGATTTCATCTCTTACGATCCCGTAACAGCCATCGAATTGGAAACCGCCGGGCCGCTGACCGCGATTGTGGCCTATGAGCGCGACGGCAAGCCCCTCGACCCGGTGCAGGATGGCACCCTGCGTCTGGTTGCGGTCAGCCCGGAAGCGGATCAGATTGTGGACGGCCACTGGATGGTGAAGTGGTTGGTGCGGGTTGAGGTAAAACCGGCCGCCGCGGTGTGGTACCTTCATCTGGAAGGCGCTTTGACCGAAGAAATGGATCGCGCCACCTTTGAATCGGGCTCTTCACCGCACTGCCACCTCAAAAGCTGGACCGATGAGGATGGCAATGAATGGATGGGGATGCCTTTGTGGTACCTGGTGGGACGGGTCGATGACGAAGTCCGCCATGAGAGCCGGGCGTTCGATGAAGATCTGGCAGAAGCCGGCTACAAAGTTTCTTTAGTTGCCGCCGATGGTTTCACCGTTGATCTGGAAAGCCAGGATATCGCTTTCAATGATGAACTGATTGTGGCTTCTCAGATAAATGGCGAGCCACTGGATGATAAATACTATCCGCTTCGCCTGGTAGGAGAAGGCCTTTCAAAAGGCCAGATGGTGGGCGCGATTGAGTCCATCCTGCTGGATCTGGAGCCGATTGAAGAACCCGCCGCGGAAGCGGCAGCGCCAGGCGAAGCTCCCGCCGCGGTGGAAGGCGATCTGGTAATCATCGGATCGGTAGAGACTCCCACCGGCTTGATGACCGCCGATCTGGAAGCGATGGAGCAGACCGAAGCTTCGATCATGCACCCAAAGAAAGAGGAAATGCAGGATTACACAGGCATTCTTCTCAGCGAGCTGTTTGCTCTGGCAAAGCCCGCTCAGGATGCTGAAACGATGGTTATCACCGCCGGCGATGGTTACCAGAGCGAAGTCCCCGCCGCCGATGCGCTGGCTTGCGAGGAGTGCATGCTGGCTGTGATGGAAGAGGGCGGTTATATGAGCGTGATGCCCGGTTTTGAGAGCAGCTCCTGGGTCAAGGATGTGGTGTCGCTTGAATTTGTGGGCGGAACAGCACGGGAGATGACAGGCGATTTTGTGATTTCGGGCAATGTCGAATTCACCATGCCGTTCACCTACGCGGAAATCGCCGAGATGGAGATGGTTACCATCAACGCCAAACACCCCAAGAAAGACGAGATGGTCGATTACACCGGGGTGCGTTTGAACGACCTGATGGCAATGGCCAAACCCAAAACGAGCGCGCAGAAGGTGAAACTGGTGGCCGGTGATGGTTACACCATTGAACTGCCCCTTGCCGACCTGACCGCCTGCAAGGATTGCCTGCTTGCGTTTGACGATGACGGGACGTTAAAGAGCGTCATGCCCGGTATGGAAGGGATGTTCTGGGCGAAAGACCTGGTTCAGGTTGTTGTAGAATAGGGTTCTGCTGGAAAAGAGTGGGCAAACCTTTGCCCACTCTTTTAATATTTTGTAGAAGATGGTGGAGATGATTAAACGATCGCGAAATATCCTGACCGTTTTGCTGGCAGTGACCCTTTTTCTGGCGGGCTGTGCCCCCACACAGAAAACCCCGCTGGTGGTGTTTGGAGCGGGCAGCCTGATCGTGCCGCTCAACGCGGTGGAGGAGGCCTTTGAAAAGCAGCACCCGGAGGTCGATGTGCTCAACGAGTTTCACGGCAGCATCCAGGTGCTGCGGCACGCCGCCGAGTTGGATGAGCCCATCGATGTGGTGCTCAGCGCCGACCACGCCCTCATCCCGATGCTGATGTATTCCCGCAATATGCCCGGGACGGATATTCCCTATGCGGATTGGTATCTCAAGTTTGCCTCTAACAAACTCGCCCTGGCTTACACGGATCAAAGCAGGTACGGCGATGAGATTACCGCGGATAACTGGTATGAAATCCTGGGGCGGGAAGATGTGCGCGTTGGTCTTTCCGACCCGCGCTTTGATGCGGCCGGCTACCGCACCCTGATGATGTTGAAGCTCGCCGAACGCCATTACCAAAAAGAGGATCTGTTCTCAGCTGTTTTCAGCGGGCAGTTCACCCAGCCGGTCCGCGATCTGGACCGCGAGGGCCGCGCCGTGATCCTGGTGCCGGAGATTCTGGAGACAAAAACTGGTTCCAAAATCTTCCTGCGCGGCTCGAGCATCCAGCTCCTCAGTTTGCTGGAGTCGGGTGATATTGACTACGCCATGGAATATGAAAGCGTGATCGAGCAGCACGGTCTCAAGAAGGTGAGTCTGCCAGATCCGGTCAATATGAGCAGCCCGGCAGATTCTGAACGCTATCAAACTGTTGAAGTCCGCCTGGATTTCCAGCGCTTCTCAACCGTCAAACCGGAATTCTTGGGAGAGGTGATCGCGTACGGTCTCACTATTCCGGCCAATGCGGCTAATCCGGCGCTTGCGGAGGAATATATCCGCTTCCTGCTGGGGCCGGAGGGGCGCGGGATCATGGCTGCAAACCACCACCCCCTGCTGGATCAAATAACAGCTGACCAGCCAGAAAACCTGCCGCAATCGCTGGAAGGCCTGGTGGGTCTGGGAGAGTGAATTGAAAAAGGTGCGGCGGCGCTGGTTTGTTGTTATTTTTGCCCTGCTGGGCGGGCTGGGCATTCTGTTTGTGCTGCTGCCGCTGGCGGCCACTGTCCTGGCTACCCGCCCGGTTGATCTCTGGAAAACGCTCGTTGATCCTGAAGTGGCAAAATCAATCACAACAACCTTTTTGGCCGGAGCGATCGCGACCGGCCTGGGCCTGGTGCTGGGTATCCCGTTGGCGTATTTGCTGGCGCGCTACCGTTTTCCTGCCAAGGGGTTGGTCGATGGGATTGTCGCGCTGCCAGTGGTCATCCCTCACACCGCTGCCGGGATCGCCCTGCTGATGGTGTTTGGCAGCAAAGGGCTGCTGGGCGCGCCGCTGCAGCGCCTGGGGCTTTTCTTTGTGGACCGTCTGGCGGGTGTGGTGGCTGCCATGCTGTTTGTGGGCATGCCTTTCCTCATCAGCGCAAGCCGCGAAGCGTTTGCCGCGGTGGATGTGGAGATGGAGAAGGTTGCCATGATCGATGGGGCAGGGTCCTGGCAGGCTTTTGTGTATGTTACCCTGCCGCAGGCATGGCGGGGCATTGCCGCCGGCGCGCTGATGATGTGGGCGCGGGGCATCAGTGAATTTGGCGCGGTTGCTATCCTCGCCTATCACCCCAAGGTTGTCCCCGTGCTCATCTTTGAACGCTTCCAGGGCTATGGACTCACTGCCGCCCGCCCGGTCGCCGTGATCCTCATCCTGGCGGTGCTGGTAGTATTCACCGCCATCCGGCTGCTGGCTGCCCTGAAACAGAATGGCGAAAAGAAAGATTCTTCCAGTTCTTAAGGCAGCAAGTATTATCCCGGTATGCTTGTTTCAATCGACCATGTCATTCTGAGAGACCGGAGGGAACGAAGAATCTCTACGCCCTTCCAGGCAACCGCCGGAGCACGCAGGAGGCACTGCGTTGTCGTTGAGGTCTTTCACTTCATACAGGGAGACAGTACTACTTCAATATTGGAAAAGAGAATGGGTGAAACAGATTGAGCCTTGCTGGTTTACCTGTTTTCCCCGACCAGGTCATTCTGACGCGCGAAGCGCGGAAGAATCTCTACGTTCCTTATAAGAAAAAACATTTTCGCTGTTTTCCCTGTTACAACGGGTTTTTAATGTGCGTAAGATTCTGTATAATATGCAGTAGAGTACATAAAGGAGCGTGAACATGTCACTTAAAGGAAAGAAAATACTGTACCTGATTGGACCCGGGTTTGAAGAGCTGGAATTCTACGTCCCCGTGATGCGGCTGCAGGAAGAGCACGCCGAGGTGGTGGTTGCCGGAGAAAAAGCCGGCAAGTCCTATTTTGGCAAGCACGGAAACTGCATGGATGGCAAGGCCGATGTCGGTTTTGATGAGGTCAACCCGGCCGATTTCGATGCCGTCATTGTCCCCGGTGGTTGGGCGCCGGATAAAATCCGCCGATTCGACAGCGTCAAGAAGATCGTCAAAGAGATCTACGACTCAGGGAAGATCGTGGGCATGATCTGCCACGCCGGGCTGGTGGGCATCAGCGCCGGGATCGTGGCCGGGCACCAATCGACTGGCTCAGAAGGCATCAAGGACGACCTGATTAATGCCGGCGCCAGGTGGCGCGACGAGCCCGCCTTCCGCAGCGGCAACATCGTTTGGGGGCGGGTGGTAGCCGATATCCCCGATTTCTGCCGCGAGCTGGTCAAAGCCCTGAAAGAGCAATAACCGTTACCGGGTACCCCCTCTGGCACCTCACACTTCACTGTGTGGGGTGTTTTTGATTGGGTTTACGCGGGTCTCCTCGATCCTGTTAGCAGCTTTATGGGCATTGGATCAGACCCTGGGCCCACAGGCAGCCGCCGCAGGCAGGGTGTTCATTTCCAAAACAGTCCTCCTGGTTGGCTTCCGCCATATCGCAGGAATTGCAGATTGTGCAGGGAGAAAAGTCAAACTCCCGCAGGCGCTCGCGCAGCGCCACGTAGTCCGGATCGTTCCAGATCTCCACCAGGGTGTCGGTATCCAGTGAACCGACTCTGTAGGCGGTCGATTCGCGCGGATGGTCATCCAGGTAGCTGGTGTGGCTGTGAAGCAGGGGTAAGCAGGGGCTGACCGCGCCGTCCCAGCGGATGCTGGTGCTGTTCTTTTTGATGAAGGGACAGGTGTCATAAGTCCTGAATGCCTCCAACCCGGCCAGATTGGTTTGATATTGCCCGTTCAGGGTTTTCCCAAAAGCGTTCAGGGTTTCTGGGGTGGTGTCTATGCGGGGCCAGGTTACAACAGGAAAGATGGCGCTGTGCGTGACAGCGTGATCGTAAAGGGACTGTTCGTAGAGCACTTCCTCGCGCAGCGATGCGTTATGGGCCAGCACATTCGAAATCGAGAAATGCTGCGCGCCAAACCGGCGTCCGATTTCGAGCACTTTGGGAAGGTCTTTGATATTGCGCTGCATGGCAACAAAAGCCACACCGATAGCTGGCCGTGTTTTAAAGGTACGCAATTTGTGAAAATGCAGGCGGTTCAGGTTCTCAAGGATGGTTGGCAGGGCGGCACCCAGACGAACATCAGCATAGCTTTCCGGGGAAGCGCCATCCATGGATACCCAGAGCATATCCAATCCGATATCAATCAATTCCTGCCTGATTTTTTCCCCCAGCAGGATCCCGTTGGTGATCATCTCGACCCGCCCGCCAAGGGCTTTGGCCTGGCGCAGCATATCGAGTATGTCAGGATGGCGCAGCGGTTCGCCGTACCCGCCAAAGAAGATGGTCGGCAAGACGGGAAAGGATTGTATTCCAGCCAGAATGCGCTGGAAGATTTCCATACTCATCTGGCCCAGTGGTTCATCCCATTCATTTCGCATGCAGGTGCGGCAGGTCAGGTTGCACAGGTTGGTCGGCTCAATATAAACCCGCTCCAGGTGGGTGACTGGCGGGTGCAGCCGGAGCTGGTTTTCTCCCTCTTCGATCCAGAACGTTTCACCTGGCCGCAGTCCAGACCGGGCCAGTACTTCTGGCGGCAGCACCAGCGCGCCATTTTGGTTGACTGTCGCTTTAATCAGCTTTTTCATAACGCCTCCACCTGCCTGCAAATACTCTGTGTTGATTATATTCAATATTCTGCATATAGATAGGGTCAAATTGAACCAATTCCATAGACAAACATCACAGTCTGAAATGATTTTAAGTCCGAGATCAGGCAAAAAACTTTAAAATGGAGCCGGGGAGTAGATTCTAAGCGCGCAATAAACTTTTGAGTAACCTCTTGCGCCACCAGAGGATCACCCCGGCAATTTGCTGTCATCCTATCCTGTCACGCGGAGCGCGGGAAAATCTGTGCGTCACCACCCAGAGACTGCTTAGCGCCTGCCTGATACCTTTCTCCGCAGTACAGCGGCAAGTTGTCGAAAGCCGGCCTGGCAGGTCTGGCTTTACCCCTGGTCTGGCCTCGCGAAGTCCTTTGATTCGCGTGAAGAAAATGGCTGTTAAGTCACGTATTTTTGTGGTAAATCTGATCGCGCACGAACTTAAAATCTCGCTATAATCAGATTAATCACAATTGTTCCCGTTTGTTTTCTTCAGGGAGGATGACATGGACTTTAAAGCCGCGGAGGAGCAGTATCGTTGGATCACGGATCAATACCAGCGTGGGGCAATCAACCCGGCACAATACCAGGCTAAAATTGAACAGTTAAAGGTGCGTGACTCGTCCGGGCGTTTGTGGATGCTTCAAGCGGGAAGCGGGAAATGGTTCGTTTTCCAGAATGGGGCCTGGGTGCCGGGACAGCCTTACCCACCCAACCCGCCCGTTACGCCGCCTTCTCGAGAAGATAAGAAAGTAAAAAGCAAAAAGAAGCCCTGGGCTTTTGCCCTGATCGCCGGCGTGGTGATGCTGCTGTGTTTATGCGTGACGGTTGGCGGTGGGTATTACGCCTACCGCAGCGGCGATCTGGCATGGCTGCTCGAACAACTGGGTATCAACGATCTGGAGATTGTCGAACAGCTCACAGCTGAAGAGACCAACCTTTCACTTATCCCCTCGCAGACTTTAACCGTTTACCCCGGGCAGTCTCAGGTGATCGACCCATCCAGCCAGGCCGCGCTTCTCCTGCCCGTCGAAAGTCTGCCGGAAGGTGAAAGCGGCCAGCTGGTGATCAGCGACCCCAACCCCAAACTGCGCAAAGAGCTTGAGTCCATTTTCCAGCAAAGGAGTCCGTTTTACAGCCTGGCCGCGCAGTCAGAAACGGATGGGGCGGGAAGCGCCCGGTTTTCGCTGCCGGCCATCGGGGAGCCGCTTTTCCTGCTGGAGATTTTCGATGAGAAATATGTCAGCCTGAGCCCGGTGGATACCAGTTCGGGCGCCGCCGCTTTCTCCATTCCGGTGCGCAGCGGCCTGACGGGGGAAGGCAACGACTCTCTGGATTTCAATGGGTCCTACGCCTTTTCTCTGGTCTCTCCGATCACCACTTCACAGGTTCCGCCGGATATCGTCATGGTTTCGCACCACAGGCAGCCAGACCCGCGCAACTGCGGCGTCAGTGTGAACACGGTGTCGGGCGGCTATATGCAGAAGCCTACCTATGTAACCTCCAGCGTCTGCCGTAAGAACGCCAGCGGCACCGTGCGGGTGATGTATTTTCCCCCCGACACGCCCAAAGTGACCAACGCCCAGGTTGATCAGGTAGTTGATCTGGTTGAGAAGATCATGGCCGCCTACCAGAACGAGCAATTCGCCACGGCAAACCTGCAGGGCACTGGCGCCCGGGTCAGCGTTGTGGTTCAAAAAGGATCAGGGGACCCTCATTACTCACCCTGCAACGGGATGATCTACATTCCCGAAGACAGCCTGGGGTCAGGCAACCTGGAAAATGAGCTTGCCCACGAGAGCGCTCATTGGGTGCAGGATGAAGAATACAACATGACTGGCGCTTATTGGAAGAATAAACTCAGCGTTTCCAGCGCCGAAACCTGGTGGCTGGAGACCAGCGCTGAGTACATGGCTACCCTGTACAAACCGGACTACCTGGAGCACAATCTGACAACCTACGGCCCGCCCAACCCCGCCAACAGTAAAACCCCCTTCCAGATGGCGCCCAACCAGTGGAACGACCAGTTATACGTCCATCTCCAGATGTTGAAAGTGTTTGTCTGCGAAAACACAGCGGTCTGCCCGATCAATGACTCCCGCTTCAAAGAAGCCATCAACAAAGGCACCTACCCCTTCGATTCTGCGGCCATTGACCTGGTTTCCAAAAACCTGAGCGAGTACGCGCGCTACCTGCTGGGCAAATCGCCCCAGCAGGCCAACAGCGCGATCTACATCATGGGCACGGTCACTTCCGGGAAGGGATATGGAGATTTTGCCGCGCCCAAAATGGACAAAGACCTGACTTCTTTTGAAAAGGTCGGGTATGAACCGCAGATGAAAGTGGTCAATGGGAATCTCGAAAAAGAAATTGCCATTGAAGCCGCCATTGAGAAAGGGGGCGTGTACCCCTTGATGCTGGGTCTGCCCATAAACCCCGAAAACACCGGCGCGCCGGCTGTGATCGAGATTGAATCCGGTACCCCCTATTACTATCGTCTCGGGGATGGAGAAGTCCAGTTCAATCCGGGGACCAGCAAGGTCATTCTCGGCCCCGTGCACAGCGCGCTGGGCTTGAATAAGGTCCGCCTTGTCGCGATCGCCGGGGATGGCCCCAAAATCTTCAAAGCGAAGATCAAATCTCTCGTTTTGGAGGGCGACTGGATCTTTAATTATGAGACCATGGTCAATAATGGGGTGGTATGCGAACAAGTGGGGGATGCTGAATCCAGTATGGATGCGGACGGGCTGGCGGCTCTGACGTCGTACCTGACCTCTTACCCGGCAACTGTGACCGGATTATTTACCCGGGACGCGTCCGGTAACAGTTACACCTGGATCGATGACCCCGCCGCGGACCATTCCTTCTTGATGGAAGATGATTCTGACGTCGTTTATTCCTTCAAGGGCAGCAGCCTGATCGACAACAAGGGCATTGTCGTAGAATCCTTCTTTTCAGTTCACCCCACTGAAGCCCATCTTCCACAGGACAACCTGGCGGTGGCGTTCGCCTCTTCCGCTGCTCTGGCTTTGCTCGTAATGTTCAAACGAAAAAAATTAAACCTGGCAGTGCTTGTGCTCTGCCTGGTGCTGGTCTTGAGCGCCTGCACCGGGTTCGGTGGGTTTGCGGGTGATTTTCAAACCTCTACCAAACTGGATCAGCTGATCCCTGCGGAAGGCAAGACACTGGCCCAACTGGTGGGGGGAAGCTCCACTGCGCGGATGGGCGGTTTCGTGCCGTTGTATTCGGCCAAAGGAGTGACCACCGCCAACGTGGATATGACCGTATTCGCGGGAGGCGGCGCGTTGGATGAAGTTAAGACAGCCGAGATGCACTGCGCCGGGACAGTGACCTACCGGGTAAACGGATTTTTCTTTGAGGATGGTGTCATTGCCAAATGGACTGATGTTCAAGAACCGGATTCGGAAGATTGAGATGCTGGAATTTCTTTGCTGCCAGTCGCATTATAACCATTTCTGGCCAGTTAAGATCAGTATGCTTTCATTTCTCCAACCAGCACCTGATGGAGTGACAGCGTGAAAGGCTATATTTTAAGTATTGATCAGGGAACCGGTGGTTCAAAAGCGATCATCTTTGACCGTTCCGGTGAGATGGTATCCTACTCATTTCACGAAGTAACTTCCCACTGTTTACAGCCGGGTTGGGTGGAACAGGATGCCAATGAAATCTGGCATAAAACAGAGCAGGCGATTTCAGACGCGCTGATTGATGCCCGGATTCTTCCGGACGATATCCGCGCCATTGGCATATCGAACCAGCGTTGCACGACATTACTCTGGAATAAGAAAACGGGTGAACCCATTGGCAGAGCGATCGTGTGGCAGGATAGGCGCTCCCAGCAGATCTGCGACCGGCTTTCGGTTGGGGAAAAAGCCGAATTTGAAAAAAGAACCGGCGTGATGGTTGTCCCCAATTTTTCGGTCACGAAAATTCAATGGTTGATGGAGCAGGATCGATTGGTTCAAAAAGCAATCCTCAACGACGACTTGCTTTTCGGCACGATTGACTCCTGGCTGGTCTGGAAGCTCTCTGGGGGTGCTGTTCACGTTACCGATTTTTCGAACGCATGCACTGCCGGCTTGCTCAATATCCAGACCCTGACCTACGATGATTGGGTTCTGGATAAGTTTGGGATTCCTCCCCAAATTTTGCCGGCATTGAAAAGCTCCAGCGAAGTTTATGCCTATACCCGCGCTGAGATTTTTGGAGAAAACAACATTCCAATTTCGGGATGTATTGGCGACCAGGCGGCAGCGGCGTTTGTCCAGTCCTGCCAAAGGCCTGGAGTGATCAAGAACACCTATGGTACCGGGTCGTTTTTGATCCTCAATACAGGGGAACGGCGTTATTTCACGACTGGCGGGATATTTTCTCCCATCTTGTGGACTATTGATGGAAACACAACTTTTGGGATCGAAGGCTTTGCCGATATTTCTGGCGCTGCGATCAACTGGCTGAAGGATGGCCTGGAAATCATCAGGGATGTCAGCGATGTGGATGGGATGGCCATTCAGGTCCCGGAAACCCGCGGGGTTTACTTTATCCCGGCTTTTCTGGGGTTGGGCGCCCCGCATTATTTCCCCAACGCGCGCGGTACAATATTTGGAATCAATCTCCAGACCACAAAAAACCACATCGCCAGAGCGACCCTGGAGTCGATGGCTTATCAAACCCGCGATGCTTTCGCGTGCATCGAACAGGCCTACGGAAAAAAATTATCTTTATTACGCGTGGATGGCGGAAGCGCTAAAAGTGATTTCCTGATGCAGTTTCAGGCCGATATTCTCGGCATCCCTGTCGAAAGACCGGTTGTCATCGAAGCTTCATCCCAGGGCGCGGCATATCTCGCCGGACTGGCTGTCGGTTATTGGCAATCGCTTGAAGAGATTGGGGCCAATTGGAAGCTGGATACCCGCTTTGAACCGCGTATTTCTGCCGCTAAACGCGAAGATCTCTATAACGGCTGGCTGCAAGCTGTTGAAAGCGTTAAGTTCTGGGGGACTGGTAAAATAGAGTCAGCAGATAATCGGATGAGCCTTTTATCACCGCGCGAGCGAGAGGTTGTTTCGTATACCGCCGCTGGAAAATCTGCGCGCGAGATTGCCTCCATCCTGTTTTTGAGTGTAAAAACGGTTGAAAAACAAAGGCGGGACGCCATGCGCAAATTGGGGGCAAATAATCTGGTAGAACTATTGCGCATTTGTTTCGAGATGGGTTTGATTTCCACCAACCAGAATTAAGTAAATGGAGTGGAATTTTTCAAAATCAGAGCGTTGTATACTCCAACGGAGTACACCGCCTGTATCTCGTATCTGATGAAAGCGCTTTGGTTTGTTAAAAATCAGCGCCATTCCCTGATTTACACGCTTTTGTTCCTTGCTATAGTTATATACATAAGAGATTCCTTATCCGTTCAATGCGAAATCATCCATAACATCTAAATTTATCTCTTTATAGAGTTGGACCGTTTTTTCCAACTCATTTCTGCTTACCAATCCGCTGGCATTTTTTACTGTTAAAAATTATTGTTTCGGTTTTTTCAACATTCTGTTTGGATCAGCTGTTCTTAAGGCCTTTAAAGGAGGTGATCCATCGGGCCTGTTTGGCCCGATAAAACCTGTATATTGCTGTCCATTAATTTGATTCTCGATTGATTTCCAGGAGGAGAAAAGAATGAAAACCCGTGTAATGTTAATTGCATTGTTGTTAATCGTCTCTGTTTTGATTGTCGCTGTGGCTCCTGCCGCTCCGGTTGTCAAGGCGGTCGCGGAGCCGGCCCAGGCGGCCACGCCTAAGCCAGCTGCTCCTGCGACCGCTGTTAGCTCTCAGGTCGTAGACCCCGAAACAGTAGGTTTATCGGAGGAGGACCTGTCTTTGATTGGTGAATTTGCTACGGCCGATATCAAGTCCAATTATTATAAGGGCGCTGTGGTGCTGGTGGCCCGGGAGGGGAAAATTGCTTATTTCGAGGCTTTTGGTGATATGGACCAGAACGGTACCCCGATGAAAACGGACGCCGTTTTCCGCTGGGCGTCGATGACCAAACCGCTGGTGATGGTGGCATTGATGCAGCAATATGACCAGGGAAAGTTTAAACTGGATGACCCGGTCTCCAAATACCTGCCCGAATACAAAGATTTTCAGGTAGCGGTGGATGACGGAAAAGGGAATATCTCTCTGGTGCCGGCCAAACGTGAGATCACCATGCACGACCTTTTGAGCTATACAGCCGGTTTTACCTGCTCGTTTTACTATGGGGCCAACCCTGTCAGTTCTTCTGTGACAAAATGCTATGTCTATAATGGCGTCAAAGATTTGTTTGAGGACGACTACACTCACACCCTGGAGGATAATGTTAAAGCGCTGGCCAACTGCCCGCTGGCCTACCAGCCCGGTGAGGGGTGGTATTATGCCCACACCTCCCATGACATCATTGGCTATCTGGTGGAACAATTCTCCGGTAAACCTCTGGACGAGTATATGGAAGAGGAGATCTTCAAACCGCTCAAAATGAATGAGACCTGGTTCTACCCGCCACAGACTGTGTTCTCCCGAATCCCGGAAGTGACCCAGCCAGGCAAAGCGGACGCTCCCTTTGTCGAAAAGACCCTGGGGATCCTGCCAGAAGATCCGTTTTACACGTTTGGCAAGAACAAAACCTATTTTTCCGGCGGCGGCGGGCTGCACGGTACCACCTATGACTACTTCCGCTTTGCCCAAATGATGTTGAACAAAGGCGAACTGGACGGGGTGCGCGTCGTGAGCAGTGAAGCAGTGGACCTGATGACCCAGCCCACTCCCGACAAATTTGGCAAGTCGCTGTTTACCGGGAACCTGTGGGGATACGGGGTCGAGGTGCAGGTAACCGATGCCCCCGGCAGCCCCGATGGCACCTGGCTGGGTGGCAAAGGCACCTACGGCTGGCGCGGAATCTGGAGCACACTGTGGAACAACGATCCGGTTGACGAAACAGTCACCCTGATTATGACCCAGGTCGGGGATGACGGCGCGCTCCCGCATCTCTATTGGATGAACACGTTAGCCAACGGCGCGGTAATCGAATAAGGATGGAGCTGCCCCCCGCCGGCTAGAGAGAAAGCGCTCCTGCCGGTGCCGGCTCCAATTTTGATAGAGGCCCTGAAGGAGAAAACCCTTCGGGGCCTTCCTGTTTCTGCTGGCGATGCCGCGCTCGCCGCGCCTCCGCAAAGGCACGAGGGATAAGTCAGTTCCGGATCAGTCCTATCCCGGCGTGAGCACCCTGCGAATTGTAACCAATGTGAAAAAGGTTTCTGTTCCAACAGGGTTATAATTGCCTGGAAGTTGCCCGTCAGAGGCGACTGTGGCTGGCGTGGTGGGAAAATATTTTTCAAGGAAAGACAGGATATGAAAGATTATTCAAAATTGAAGAAGATTCGCTGTTTTCTGCTGGACATGGATGGAACCATTTTCCTGAGTGACTGCTTGCTTCCCGGAGCTAAGGAATTTCTGGACCTGCTGCAACAGAGCGGCATCCAGTTCTATTTCCTGACCAACAATTCCTCCCGTTCCAAAATAGAATACGCCCGGAAGCTGGAAGGGTTCGGCCTGAACTATGCCGAAGACCGGATTTTTACCTCCGGCGAAGCCACTGCCATTTATCTGAAAAAGCAAAAACCAGGCGCCCGGTTGTATGTGGTTGGCACGCCGCCGCTGGAACGGGAAATGGCCGCCCACGGCTTTGAGCTGGTCCAGGACGCCCCCGACTTCGCCGTGCTCGGTTTTGATATGACCCTCACCTATGAAAAGCTGCGCAAGCTGTGCGGTTTTGTGCGGCAGGGGCTGCCCTACATCGCCACCCACCCGGATATCAACTGTCCTGTCAAAGATGGGTTCATCCCCGACATTGGCGCCATGATTGAGCTGGTAGCTGCCTCCACCGGCCGGCGGCCGGATGTGGTCGTCGGTAAGCCCAACCCGCCCGTGGTGGAGGCCCTGGTCGAGAAGACCGGTTTTCCGGTGGATCAATTGGGGATGATTGGCGACCGCCTTTACACCGACATCGCGCTGGGCAAAGCCGGGCTGACCACCGTGCTGGTACTCACCGGAGAGACCAAAGCTGGTGACCTGGATCAGGCCGATTTTCAGCCGGATTTTGTCGTGGAAAACCTGGCCGGGCTCTATGAGGTCTATCGTTCCTTTTCTGAATAGGTTTTGTTTGTTTTGATCCAAATTTCATGAAAACAGGCCTGTTTCATGCAGGGTAAAATACGGGTTGCGTGATGTTGAAAGAAAACGTGAGCTGATCCAATGACAACTAGAACCAATCAGCAGTGGCTTGAGGCATTGCAATCACCGGGCCCGGCGCAGAGCGCGGCCCTGGCAGACCTGCGCGCCATCATCTTGAAGGGCCTGCCCTACGCGCTTTCCAAATGGATGCGGACGGACGAACCAAAATACGAAGGTCTTGCCGAAGAGGTGGCTCAGGAGACCCTGTTGCGGGTGCTGGAGCGATTGGATAGTTTCGAGGGGCGCAGCCGCTTTACTACCTGGACGCACACCATCGCGGTACATATCGCCATTTCGGAACTGCGCCGCAAAAAATGGCAGGAGCGTTCCCTCGATACTTTATTGGATGGTGACCCTGAAACAGACAGTCCCGCGAAGCAGTTGGCAGACAGCACATTGCCCGCCAATACCGAGATGTCTGTTGAACAGCGCGAGTTGATGGATCAGGTTCAGCGGGTGATCATGAAAAGCCTGACAGAAAAACAGCGCGAGGCCATGCTCTCTCTGGCGGTGGCCGGGATGCCACAGGATGTGGTTGCCGAACGGATGGGGATGAACCGCAACGCGCTCTACAAACTGCTGCACGATGCCCGCTTGAGTCTTAAGAAGGAGTTGGAGAAAGAGGGCATGTCTCCTCAGAATATTCTGGCTTCGTTTTCAGAACAGTAAGGTTTGGAGCCCGAAAAGCGTCATTAAGGGCAGAGGTATGCAGATGAAACTGAGTGAATGGTTTGCCAAAATTTTTTTAAGTAAAAAAACGCCGCCTGCCGCCGCGCGGATGTCTCCTCGGGGTGTGCGGGCGATGGCCCACATGTTGCAGCACACCCATGCGAAAGAGCTGACCTGCGATGAAGTGCATAGTCTTTTGGACCAATTCGTAGATCTGGTCATTCAGGGAGAGGATGCCTCCCATCTTATGCCCCTGGTGGAACAGCATCTTGATCTCTGCACTGAGTGCCGTGAGGAATATGAAGCGCTGCTGCGCGTGCTGCAGGCGTCGCCGGATCAATAACAGCTTGCCTGCCCAATAAACACGGTTAGCCTGTGGGTTGTGCTGCCGGTAATTTTTTGCCCTGGCGGGGATAGGTCGCCGGGGTTTTCTGTTTAATTGGACAGCACGTTAACCTTTATTAGATCGTTGAAGCGCAGGATCTCATTCGGGAATATGGTTACCCGCCTGTAATCTCAGCCTGCGCGCACAGTGTGCGGAGGTAGATCAGGTTGTGCCTCTCAGAAAACACAGCCCGTAACGAGATCGGCTCGATCTTTGACTAACTTGGCGTCCCAGACCGTACCCATGGTCCTGTTCTGGCCATCCGTACTGGACTGGCTCAATCGGCGGATGAGGATTGGCAGGTGCGCAAGCCACACCAGGAATCAAAATAACTTAGCAAGGGGATAATTTACTGTTCTTCAATCTCAAAAGATTTGTCTGAAATCAGGAAATCATTAAAAGGACTTGACATGGACGCTAATTGGTATTATATTGGTATATACCAAAACAATACCAATCAATACTGTTTACGTCCTAATTTTTTTCGCTTAGATAGTGAGGTAATGTATTGAATTCTTATATTCTTAAGCGATTACTCCAGGCCATACTCATTCTTTTTATCAATACATTTTTGATTTTTTCTTTTACCCGTTTATCTTGCGATCCGATGGCTCAATATGTAGGGAAAGCTGGCTTTTCGGCTGAAGACAAGACTAGAATTTACAATGAGCTTGGTTTGGATGAGCCTTTCCCTGTTCAATATTTTTTATGGTTGAAAAAGGTGGGTCAAGGTGATCTGGGTATTTCCCTTTTTTCAAAACAACCAGTTTGGAAACTGATTATTGAGCGGCTCCCAATGACATTGATCCTGATGCTTAGCGCAGAGATTGTGACGCTATTGCTGGCTTTTTTATTGGCTTTTGTAGCGGTTAAGAACCGGTATTCATTAATAGATAACATCATCACAACATTAAGTTTTGTTGGTTACTCTATGCCTGTATTCTTTATTGGATTGATATTGATTATTTTGTTTTCTGTTAAATTCAAACAATGGGGATTACCTTACTTGCCGACAGGCACGGATATATGGGATCATCACAACATCATTGAATTAGTGAAACATTTGATTTTACCCGTAACAACCATAGCTTCTATTCAGACAGCCAGATATTCTCGTTTCCTTCGATCAAGCATACTTGAAGTCATGTCGAATGACTATGTAAGAACAGCGTTCTCGAAAGGTATTGGGTCGGGGAAAGTTATGTTCAATCATATTCTACCGAATGCGCTGCTGCCAATTGTGAGTATGGTGGGATTAGATATTGCGGCAATGTTTGGTGGAGCGGTTGTAACCGAAACCATATTTGCGTGGCCAGGGTTGGGTAGATTGTTTTGGGAATATGCACAACGTGGAGATTTTCCGGTTGTAAATGGTGTATTGCTTATTATTTCAACAGCCGTTGTAATAATGACGATTGTTACTGACGTTGTTTATGGAGTGATTGATCCGAGAATACGTCTGAAGTAAATCTATACCCTAAAATGAAAAACAGGAAGAAAAAGTTGACAACAATTTCTGCTCAAAATACAAAATCACTTACTCCGGCAAAAATTATTTGGATTAAGTTTTGCGAACATAAAACTGCACTGTTGGGTTTGGCAGGATTATTTCTTTTGCTTCTATTTATATTTTTAGGTTCGATTTTGATTCCCGAATCACAGGCTAATCAAACAGATATTACTAACCGGATTCAGCCGCCATCACTCACACATTGGTTCGGAACCGATAATACGGGCAGGGATCAATTTGCAAGAATAATCTATGGGGGCCAAATTACGATAGTGATAGGTGTTTTGGCGGTTTTTTTACAAATCAGTTTGGGTACGTTGATTGGCGGTATCGCAGCTTATTATGGCGGTTTGGTTGATTCGATATTAATGCGATTTACGGAGTCAATGTTATCTATCCCTTCACTTCTATTATTGATTGTGATTGGAAAATATTTTGGGAAAGACATCCAGATGTTGAATATTTTTGGCAGGAAATTTAGCGGTAGTGTTCCCATTGTTGTTCTGGTAATTGGTGCTACTTCATGGATGTATGTGGCGAGGATTGTACGAGCAGAGGTACTTTCTTTGAAAGAAAGGGAATTTGTTCAGGCATCTATTGTTTTGGGAGCAAAGAATCTTCGAATTTTATTTGTTCATCTTATTCCGAACACAGTGGGATCTCTCATTGTGGCGACAACTTTGGGCTTAGCAAATGCGGTCATCATGGAGGCTTATGTATCATTTTTGGGTTTGGGTGTTCAACCACCAACCGCAACATGGGGAAATATGATGACACAGTCCATTTCATTTATTCAAGGTGGGCTATGGTGGATGTGGGTAATACCTGGATTTTGTATTGTTTACACAATCCTCTGTTTTAACTTGGTGGGCGATGGTCTTCGGGATGCATTTGATCCACACACACATGAAAGGTTTGTTTAATGCTTCTGAAGCCCTTAATTTAAACAGTTTTTAGAAAAGGAGAAAAGATGAAATCGAAAGTTCGTATTTTATGGAGTATTCTCATTATTGGGGGACTGATACTATCTTCTTGTCAATCCACCGCAAGTAAAACAGTCATGGAAGATGTTGCGGCTGACGCGGGCATGTCTGAAGTCGAGGCCGAGGTCGAAGTTGTAGATGTCGAAGAAGAAGTTGCTGAGCCAGAAGCCGCAGGGCCAGTAATTCCTTTGCCCGATAATCCCAAGACTGTGGTAGTCGGCATGAAGCAGGAACCAGACAATATCACACCGTATTTCACCACGATGGCCAGTGCGTTTTCTGTCGCACAATTGACCATGTTAGGCTTAGCTGAATGGGATGGTGAGGGAAACATAGTTCCAGATATGGCTACTGAGATCCCAACCACTGAGAATGGCGGAATTTCTGAGGATGGGCTAACAATCACATGGCATTTAAAGGAAGGTTTGCTCTGGTCGGATGGAACCCCACTTACTTCGGATGACGTTAAGTTTACGTGGGAAATGACAATGACTGAGGAAAACGCCTCGCTTTGGCAAACCGGATATGACAAAATTGATCGCATTGAACTCCCTGACGATTACACGGTGGTGATCTACTTTAAGGAACTCTATCCGCCATGGTACACCCTGTTCACCCAAGGACCTCAGGTCGCTGGCGCGATACTTCCAAAGCACGTACTTGAAGGAAAGACGAATCTTGCAACTGATCCGTTTGCTCACATCCCCAGTGTTGTAACCGGGCCATTTGTTGTCGTGGATTGGGTCGCTGGTGACCATATCGAATTATTGCCGAATGCAAATTATCATAAAGGTCGTCCAAAAATCGATCAAATTTTTGTGCGATTCGTTCCTGACCAGGAATCTGCTCTGGCGGGCCTTCAAGTCGGGGATATTGATTTATATACAGACTTTTCTGAAGTTGATATTTCAAAACTGTTGGGTCTTGCACCACAAATTGAGACCGATCTCATTGCCAGCCCCTATTTTGAACATTATTTGTTTAATCTTCAGTCAACCCAAATGGTTGAAGGATTTCCCAATAGCGCAGCTGCTCAAGACGGTCCATGCTCGCTTAAAGATATCCGAGTTCGAGAAGCTTTCCATTATGGCATCAATAGACAGGCTATTATCGATAATCTGTTGGGTGGAACGGTGGAAGTTCCCGCTTCTCAATGGCCGAATAGCGTTTGGACAAACGAAAATCTTGTTCCCAGACCTTATGATATGGATAAAGCAATTGAATTGTTGGAGAGTGCCGGATATACTGATCAGGATGGTGATGGCATTAGAGAAGGAATGTGTGATGGCGAGTTAGAAAAACTCTCCTATGATTTCGTTACGACAACAGATGCTTTGCGCCAGGATGTGGCAATCATTGTGCAATCTGATTTGTCGAAAATCGGGATTGAATTTACTCCAAGGCATGTTCCTGGCGGCACTTTATTTGCATCGTACACGGATAATGGAACCCTGGCTATCGGAGAATATGATCTTTCAGCATATACTCAGGGTTTTTACCCGGATCCGTACCCACAAATGGGAGACTGGAATTGCGACATTCCCAGTCCTGATAATCCCGGCGGATATAACCTGTATGGCGTATGTGATCCTGAGTTAATTACCTTAATCGAAGGGATTAATTCTTCGTCTGATCCAGAAATCAGGAAATTGGCTTTGGCTGAGGTTCAACAATATCTCTATGATCAGGCTTATGTGATTATGATGTATTCAAGAATCAATGTAACTGGTAGAGCCCCCTGGTTGAAACTGGGTCCATATAACGCGTTTAGCCGCGCCTTCTGGAATGCAGAAGAGTGGGATATAGTTAAGTAAATAGTAAATAGATATCTTGATGGTAATGATCTCATCCGGTTGTTTTGATGGGATCATTACCATCGGATCGTGTTCAAAAGATCTTGCTAAAACAATCTTAAGGAAATTAAATGGAAAAAATGGAACTTCTCAATGGAGAAATCACAAAACCATTTTATTTATGGATTGAGAAACTGATTAAGAGACAAATAGTAGATGATGTATATCGTCCGGGTGATAAAATCCCATCCGAACGTGATTTGTCTGATCAACTTGGTATTAGCCGCACTACGATTCGTCAAGCGATAGAGCATCTGATTGCCCAGGGTGTTTTAGAACGAAGATCTAGTAGCGGAACCTTTGTTCGTGCGAGGCCATTTATTGAACGACATATTGGAATTGAGCGGCCATTGGGTTTTTCTGAAGGCCTCCAAAAAATGGGCCTTCATGCTGAGTCGATTCTGTTACATTTTAATGTACAGAAAACAAACACAAAAATTGCTCAGAAATTGAGAATCAATGAATCTGAAGAAGTGGTATTAATTCGCAGATTAAGGGTGATCTCTAACCAGCCAATTTGTATTGAAACAATTTATTTACCAAAAGTCTTTGTTCCTGGTTTAGTAGCTGAGGATCTGGTTAACAGGAACTCTTCTCTTTATGATATTTTAGAGAAGCGATATTCTATTAAACCAAAAAACAGTATTGAAAACGTTCGGGTTTCTTATGCGACTGAGGATGAAGCAAAACTTCTTGGAATTAAAGAAATGGATCCGGTTTTGTTGATGCGAGGCGTGACCTTTGATGAAGAAGACCAACCTTTTGAATATTTTGTTTCGGTCAACCATTCGGATCGCGTTGTTCTGGAATCGAAGAGCACGCTTGAATATGACATTATTGAAGATTAGTAAATGAAGAAAGGTGTGTACGATGGTATCAGATCTTTTGCGAGAAAAATATATTACGGGTTTGAGATCTTCCCTTGAAATATCTCAGCAAGCGGCAGAGTTTGGGCGTGAGTTGATCAGAAATGGTGTAAAAAGAGTATTTTTTGTTGCATGTGGCGCCCCAAATAACGAAATGGCTTCTATAAAATATTGGATGGATATCTATTCGAAAACAATTGAGTCGCATTTGTATTACCCTGCAGAATTTATCTGTCAATCACCTGCAATGTTAGATCAGAATTCAGTTGTTATTTTAATGTCTCATTCTGGGAAAACACCAGAAATTGTTGAGGTTGCAAAATTTATTAAATCTTTTCGGTGCAAAGTTGTGTCCATTACTATGGCGGTAGATTCTCCTTTAGCAAGAGAGACGGAATATCATTTTTGTTATGGTCAGAGTAAGGCCAGCTTTGAAGCAAAATTCATCATTCTGGTGGCCATGATTTCTGCGATGTTGCAAGAAAATGGTGATTGGGATCTACATGAAGATATGATGATTGGTTTACAGGCTTTCCCCGATCAGTTAGCTGACGCAGAAGAACAATCAGCAGAAATAAACAGGGATTATGCAGAACGCTTTAAAAATGAAGAGTTCTATATGGTGCTTGGAAGTGGCCCTTGTTATGCCACTGCTTATAGTTTCGGGATATGCACGATGATGGAATCTCTTTGGTTAAAGATATTTGTTGGTGAAGCTGCGGAATTTTTTCATGGGCCTTTTGAAATAATTGATGAAACCATACCGGTTATTGTTTATTTGGGTGAAGATCCTTCTCGCCCAATTGGGGAGCGTGTAGTTAAGTTTCTAAAAAACAAGACTGAAAAGTTGATGATTTACGACGCAAAAGATTTTGATATGCACAACATCCCCGATTCTGTAAGAGCAATACTTGCACCTTATATTATAGGGGCTGCTTCTAATAGCTTTGTAGACAACCTGGCAATTTTGAGAGATCATCCTCTCTCTACCCGAAGATATATGGGAAAAATGGATTATTAAAAATGAAACGACTGATTGGGGTTGGAGATAACACGCTTGATACATATACTCATATTCTCACACAATTTCCTGGGGGAAATGCCTTAAATGTTGCTGTAATGGCGGCACGTTGTGGCGTCGATTCTGCTTATATTGGCGCTGTTGGAGAGGATCCGGGCGGAGATTGGATATTAGAATCATTGAAAAAAGAAGGGGTTGATATATCACATTGCAAAATATTAAAAGGCATAAAAAATTCTTATGTTGAGGTGCGCATAAAGGACGGGGAAAGATTTTTTGAGTCAAGCTTCAGAGGGGCTTCTTCTTTGCTTGAGTTATCACAAGAAGATTTTAGGTATATTCAAAATTTTGATATTGTTCACACGAGTATCTATAGCGGTTTGGAAAAACAAATTGGTGAGTTAAGAGAAGCCAGCAAAAAACTTTCTTTTGACTTTTCTGATCATATAGCTGACAAATCGTATATCCTGAATGTATTACCTTATATTGATATACCGATATTCTCGGTAGCTGAGATGGATTTTGACCAAATACAAGGTTTCACCGAAGAATTAACAAAATTTCAACCAAAGTTGATTGTTTTCACACAAGGAAAAAAAGGTTCCTGGGTGTATTCTGAAAAAGAATTTTATCATCAACCTATAGTTAAGATTGACACAGTCGATACTCTGGGAGCTGGGGATGCTTTCATCGCCAATTTTTTAGTCAATTGGCTTAATGGGAAATCTGTACCAGAGTCAATGCGGCAAGCCTCTGAATTTGCTGCAAAGAATTGTGAATTTCAAGGTGCATTTGGATATGGGAGAAAATATTAAGGGGAGAATTCACAATACCAGTAACCAACACAAGAAAAAAACGGCACTTCATCCCGCCGTTTTTTCTTAATTAAGTACGGTATTTTTTAGAATCCGACTTTTGTCACAGACGAATTCTGCCTTATCTGCTATCCTTACATTGTTTGGTGCGGCCAACGCGCCGGCGAGAAAATCAATCAGAGGAGTATGTTATGAAAATGTTCTGTTACCAGTGCCAGGAAGCCTACAAGAATGTGGGTTGCGATGTAAAAGGGGTTTGCGGTAAGACCGATGAAGTTTCTAACCTGCAGGACCTGCTGGTGTGGTTGTTGAAGGGCGTTTCTTACTGGGCGACGCGGGGACGCGAGCTGGGTGTCAGTAATCCAGAAGCGGACCGCTTTGTGGCGGAAGGGCTGTTTGCCACCATCACCAATGTCAATTTTGACCCGCAGCGTTTTGTGGAACTCAACCAGCGCGCCCTCTCTCTCCGCGACGAACTGAAAGCCCAGGTTGAAGCGGCTGGCTTCAACGCACAAAATTTGCCCCTGTACGCCAGTTGGCAGCCTTTGCGCGGCGACGCGGATGAAATGGCCACCAAGGGCTTCATGGTTGGCGTGATGTCTGATCACAACCTGAATGAGGATATCCGCTCGCTGCGCGAGCTGCTGGTGTACGGGCTGAAAGGGATGGCGGCCTACATCGACCACGCCCATGTGCTCGATTTCCATAACACGGATCTGTTCCACTTCCTGGAAGATGGGCTGCTGGCGGCTGCCGATGACGGCCAGGGTGTGGATGAACTGGTGGGTTGGGTGCTGCGCTGCGGAGAGATGGGGGTCGAGGCCATGGCCCTGCTCGACCAGGCCAATACCACCTCCTATGGCAACCCGGAGCCGACTCAGGTTAACCTGGGGGTGCGCCCCGGCCCGGCCATTCTGGTCAGCGGCCACGACCTGCGTGATCTGGACGAGCTGCTCCAGCAAACCGAGGGCAAGGGTGTCAATGTTTACACCCACGGCGAGATGCTCCCCGCCAACGCTTACCCGGCTTTCAAGAAATATGCTCATTTTGTAGGGAACTATGGTGGTTCATGGTGGCGCCAGAAAGAAGAATTCGACAAATTCAACGGCGCGATCCTGATGACCACCAATTGTGTGGTCAAACCCGCCAAAAGCTATAAAGACCGCCTGTTTACTTCGGGGCTGGTGGGCTGGCCTGGCTGCCCCCATATTGCCGACCGCCAGCCGGGCGCGCAGAAAGATTTCAGCCCGGTCATTGCCAAAGCGTTGCAATGCGGCGAACCAGAAGCTCTCGAAGAAGGCTCCATCCCGGTGGGCTTTGCCCACGCGGCTGTGCTGGGTGTGGCCGACAAGGTGGTGGAAGCCGTCCAGAATGGGGCGATCCAGCGCTTTGTAGTCATGGCCGGCTGTGACGGCCGCGACTCAGACCGCCAGTACTATACCGATATGGCCGAAGCCCTGCCGGATGATACCGTCATCCTCACCGCGGGCTGTGCCAAATACCGTTACAACAAGCTCAACCTGGGTGAGATTGGCGGTATTCCCCGCGTGCTGGATGCCGGGCAGTGCAACGATTCATACTCACTGGTGGTCATCGCCAAGAAACTGGCCGAAGCTTTTGGCGTGGAGAGCATCAATGACCTGCCGATCTCTTATGATATTGCCTGGTATGAACAGAAGGCGATCATTGTCCTGCTGGCCCTGCTGCACCTTGGGGTTAAGAAGATCCGCCTGGGGCCAACCCTCCCGGCTTTCCTCTCCCCGAACGTCATTCAGGTGCTGGTGGATCACTTCGACATCATGCCCATTTCTACGGTGGAAGCCGATCGTGAGGCAATCCTCGCCGGGCGATAAACTACCGGATTGAATTTCATTGCGCGCGGCGCGGGCTCCTCCAGCCTGCGTCGTGTGCTTTTAAAGGTTGGCAGGCCGGATGTGCAGCTCAGGATAAGCGGGCGGGATAGGGCCTGTGCGGTGGAAGACCCCGCGAACCCCAACGGAAAGCTGCCGGGCTGCGGCGCTTCTCTTTCCGGTTAAATTTCTGGTCCCTTTAAAGCGCTCTTCTGCGTTACAATAAGGCCATCGTTTTATTTTTCAAACTCTTTATGTTGAAAGCAACCTGCAAATGATCAACTCTCCTGCTTATCGCTGGCCCTGGCTGATGCTCCCGCTCCGCACCGTGCTCTTCGCCGCTTTTCAGGCGCTTTTTGCGCTTGGTTTTTTGCTGGCAGGTTCTGCTGCCGCCTGGAACGCTTCGGCCAACTGGTGGCCGTTTGCGGTTACAGCCGCCAATCTGGTGTGCATCGCTTTGCTGGTCAGGTTGTATCATCGTGAGGGCAAACGTTATTGGGACCTGTTCCGTTTCCAGCGCGAGACTGTTAAAAGCGACCTGCTGGCCTTGCTGGGCATCCTCATCATCAGCGGGCCAATCGCTTTTTTACCCAACTTCCTCGCTGCCAACTGGCTGTTTGGCGACCAGCAAACCGCGCTCGCTCTCTTTATCCGGCCTCTTCCAGCCTGGGCGGCTTATGCCAGTCTGGTCATTTTCCCGGTTACCATCGCCCTGGCCGAGCTGCCAACGTATTTTGCCTATGTCATGCCGCGCCTCGCCGAACATACCGGCCGCCCGTGGCTGGCTGTACTGCTGGCGACCTTCTTTCTATCGGCGCAGCATATCGCTTTGCCCCTGCTGCCCGATTTTCGTTTCATTCTCTGGCGGCTGGTGATGTTTTTTCCCTTCGCCCTGATGCTTGGAATCGTCCTGCGCTGGCGCCCGCGCCTGCTGCCATATCTGGTCATCATCCACGGCCTGATGGACCTGGGAACAGCCGCCATGCTCCTGGGAGGGTAGAAGCCGGGGAGCAAAAAACTGGCGGATTGAGGTAAAAGGTTGTTTTTGTTGGTGAGGATTAAGAATTAATCAGATAAAAACGGAATTCTTCCCTGGTTTTACTTTATCTGAGCAATGGCTTCGGCATAATCATCTTTATATGTTTGCAGATCAACATGCCACTGCTGGTAGGCCGGATCATTCCTTTTGTCTTCCAGCCCATAAGTTTGCTGGAGGAAGGCGCCTAAATGGCGGGAGACCTTTTGAGCGCCGAGGGTGGTCAGATGATTCTCATTATGAAAATCGGTTTTAAGATCGAGCCCAAGGGCTTCCAGGTTCTCATCCAGGCAGTAATCAATATACGGGATGTTGTAGGTTTCAGCCAGCTGTTTTGTTCCAAGATGCCGGGAGTAGTCCCAGTCGACTCTGGGCATGGTTACGAGAACGATTGCAATATCTTTTTCCTGGCATAATTGGAACATTTTTTTGTAATAACCCAAATCGGTCATTGAATATTCTGCAACTGCATTGTTTGGTTGCATATATTCATCTGGAAATTTAATGGTCTCTGCTTCAAAATCGATCTTAAGGAGGCCTTTATATGGATCAATCTTGTTCTTGATATTGTACTCAAAATCAACACGGTCAAGTTCATCCCATCGCGAATGATAGCGCAGCATGGGAAAGAGATAACTGGCTACGGTTTGTCGTTCACCCATCGAGACAATATCCTGGATAAGTTCGAATTTTTCGACAGACAACCTCATCGGATCGACCGCGTTTCTTAGTTTGCCTTCTTTTTCATCCACATCATAGTTTTCATAAAGAGGAGTGGATGCATCGATAACAACAACATCCGGCTTTTGATATTTTAATGACTCAACCAGGTAATAATAAGAAACCGCTGGAGCCTGTCCACCAACCGCCCGGACATAGCCGGTAATGCCGTAATCCTTCCACATATCCAGAGGAGTTATACCTCTGTAAAAGGTGCTGGCTCCCAAATACAGTACATCAATCGAGTCTTTGGGTAGCGCGTAGAAAGCGTTTGTCCTGGCAAAAGATGTTCGATATTCCTCATCTTTTGGAACAAAAGTGTTTGACAGCTGGCAGAATAAAAGGTAAAAAATTGTCAGAAAAATGATTGCTTTAATAATTTGCAAAACAGTGTTTTTCATTTTGTTAATCTAAAAGCCCATATAGATAAAATCTGTGGCGACGTAATCGATGCCATAAACACCGAAAATTAAGACAGCAAAAATTGCGGTAAAGTAAAGCGCCCAGCGGAAAACAATATTTTGCTCGGCTATTTTTTCGCGCAGGCTGTACCCTTTCTCCTGTAAAATATCCACCACCAGCAAAACCAGGATTGAAACAAGCAATAATTCCAGATTTTTCTCATTCAGACCCAATTGGGAAAACACCCCTTCAGATAAAACCCACGGGTTGAAGATTGAAAAAGTTCGCTTTAACATCCTCAAAGCTGTCATTAGATCATCGGCCCTGGAGAAATACCGTCCGATGCAAATCAGAAACAGGGTGCCCAGGATTTTCATGAAGCGCCAGCTAAAACTGTTTATTTTCGCGTTATCCTGGGTGAAGACGCGCGAAAGAAAAGGTTCAAACAAAATACCCATGAAGATCAGGATACCGTTATACAGGCCATACGCCACATATTTCCAATTGGCACCATGCCAGATACCTACCACCAGGAAGGTGATCAGCATCGCCAGAAAAGTGGGCAACAGCTTGCCCAGATAAGTTCCTAGAATTTTCCGTGATGATCTACCCAGCCGCGCAAATGCGTGGGATAGAGAGAGCGGGTAGAAAATATAATCTCTGGTCCATTCGCTGAGCGAAATATGCCACCTCCGCCAGAAGTCGGCGACAGAAGTGGCAAAGAAAGGACGCTCGAAATTCTTGCGGAGTTCTATCCCCATCACCTGCGCGATTCCCCGGGCGACATCGATCCCGCCGGAGAAGTCACAATAAATTTGAAAACAGTATAAAAGAACAGTGAAAAAAATGGTAAGACCTTTATAATCCAGATAATTATCAAAAACCGTGTTGACAATGATCGCGGCCCGGTCGGCAATTACCAATTTTTTGAAGAAACCCCATAAAGCAAGCTGAAGTCCGAACTTAACCCTGGTGTAATCGAATTTGTGCGGGGCATAGAGCTGTCCAGCTAATTCATCATAACGTCCGATAGGGCCCTGGACGATCTGTGGAAAATAAGACACAAACAAAGCAAATTTTGCGATATTCTTGTCTGGCGCGACCTTCCCACGGTAAACATCAATCACATATCCAGCCGATTGGAAGGTGTAAAACGAGATACCCAGGGGAAGAAGCAGACTCAGTGAGGGAAGTGCCGTGTCGATTGAAAGAAAATCCAACAACGAGTTGGTGCTGGAAGCGAAGAAATTGAAATATTTCAGGAATGCGAGGATCCCAAAATTGGCGACCAGTGCTGCTGTGAGGATCTGGTGTTTCTTATCTTTGTTTTCTGCCTTATAAAGTTTTTTCTGCTCTCGGGTAAGCTTATCCCCACCGTTGGCCAGTGTTTTGGCATATTGTTCGTTGGCTTTCCCCATCAGTACACCAGTATAGAAAGTCGACACTGTGGTGAAGATGAGGAACAGCGCTGCTGGCAAACTGGCGTAAACGTAGAAGATGTAACTTGCAAGCAGGGTAACAATCCACTGATATTTTTTCGGGATCAAAAAATAAACGGCAAAAAATATCAGCAGAAAGACGAAAAACTCAAATGATGTGAAGCTCATGAATCCCCTTATTGACTTTGGATTACCATGATTTGGGCTTAGATATTAATCTTCATCTTGCAGGCGTTGGACCAGTGCCAGGATAGCCTGGGCCGAGTTGAAGTTTTCCGGCAGCAGATTCTCCACTCCCACCTCAATATCATACTGTTCGGATAATTCTCCAACCAGAGAGATGATGTCAAAGGAATCGAGTACGCCATCATCAATTAATTTATTGTTGTTTGTAAAGTCCACATCGGGGCGTAAATCAGATAAAATGCGAAGTAATTCTTCCATGAATAATTCTCCTCAGCAGGTGTTTTGATCGTGCTTAGTTACTTTTTGAATAGCTGGTTTGAAACCATACCGTCAAATTGAAATCCGATATCGAGATACAGCTTAATTGCCGGGGAATTGCTCGTCTCCACCCATAGCATATGGCGTTTGATGTCATTCCCTTCAGAAAAACAGAATTGTAATAGCGCTTTTGCCAGGCCGCGCCGTCTGTGGCGCTCGTTCACAGCAACATGTTCAATTGTACAGACTTTGTTTCTTGATTGAAATTGCAGGGCGGCAGCGATGTGTTCGTCCCTGTCCAGCGCACACAGGATCTGTTTGTTGTCCAGAAGGTTCAGCAGTTTCTTGCCAGAGGGCAGCGCGTTGCTGAATTGATCCAGGGTATTTCTCCAGAGCCGATCAATTTCATCGTAGTGTGAACGCTGCGCATAAGCTGTCTGATAATCGGCGTTATCTATAAACGTCATTTTTACAGCTCCAGTTTCATTTGGAGCGGCATCGCGTGACATTCGTTTGAATGATTTATACTGCACGAAACCCTTGCTGATCCATTTGTTTTCAATTTCCTGCAGTGTTTCAATTTGTTGTGAATCCCGATAAACCAGGTCAATAAGCAAGGGTTTGTCTTGTTGGCAAATCTGGATCTTTGCTGGATCTGACAGATAAAAATACAGATGGTAAAAATCCTCTTCTTCATAGAAGAAGTAAATTCCGGAAGAATCGCTTTCCCAGAACATTCTGTTATTCTGAGTATATTTTTGGATTTCAATTGGCAAGAGGTAGCAGTTTGAAACAATTTTCTCCGAAAGTTTCTTTGCTTCCTTCACTAACGAGCTGAAATGCTTCAAATCATTGACCGGTTCCATCAAGATATTGCTCCTTTAATTTCGTTCGATCAATTTTAGCATTTTTATTCATGGGAAGCTGTTCAAAATGAACCAATCTGTTGGGCAGCATGTATCTTGGGAGAAACTTTTGAAGACTGATCAGGATCTCTCGGTCACACTTTTCGGGAGCCTGATAAAAAAGGGTGATTTTTTCACGGTCCGTATCATACAGACAGCAGGCTGTGTCGACGAAGTCCAGCGCGTTCGCGGCAATCTCAATCTCACCCAGCTCAATCCTGTGCCCCATGTGTTTGATCTGGTGATCCTTCCGTGAGATGAACAGCAGTTCATTATGCTCGTTATATTTTCCCAGATCGCCTGTGCGGTAGATCAATTCGGGATAATGAGAATTTAATGGGTTTTGGCAGAATGCTCTGGCCGTTTCATCAGGGTTGTTGTAGTACCCAAGCGCCAAAGAAGTTCCCCTGACGCAGATCTCTCCCAGCTCATTGTTTCCCACCGGTTGGTTTTCCTCATTGAGAACCAGAATGTCGGTGTTCTTAAATGGAGTCCCGATCGGCAATATGTCGTTATCTGAAAATTGTCGGTCAACAATGAAATAAGTACAGTTGCAGGTGATCTCGGTGGGACCGTATAAATTAACATACTGCACATCTGGCAGGTGTCTGCGCCAATAATTGAGCACCTTGTTGGGCATGACTTCGCCGGAGAACATCACTTGTTTGAGGTGTTTCGGAAGGTCCTTTTCCAGCGCTTTTAAGTTGGCGATGATCCGTAAGGCAGAAGTGGCCCAAATGGCTGTGTTGATTTCTTTTTCGTTGAGGTGTTGGATCAGTTTTGGTGGGAAGGAGAACATCACCTTCGGGATGATGTGCATGGTTGCCCCATGCTTGAGTGTGGAGTAAATATCCTTGACTGACACATCAAAATCAAATGGTGCCTGGTTCCCAAAAACACACTCCTCTGAAAACGCAAACACCTCTGAAAAGCGCTCAATCAAATCAATGACAGATCGATGGCAGATCAGCGCGCCTTTTGGGATGCCTGTAGAGCCGGAGGTGAAAATGGCATACAGGGGATCCGTATCAATCGCCTTTTCACGGATTCGGGTCAACTTTTGCTGGTCAATGGGAAAGGAAATAGCGTCTTCAAAGATAACCATTTTCCCGTTGAATTTCAGCGTGTTGACAAAGTCAAGATCACTGCGCAGCAGAATAATGGCTTGCGGTTGCAGGCTGTTCAGGATTAATTCAATCCGGTGGAGGGGCAATTTTCCATCGATGGGAACGTAAAAATTGCCGCTGAAAACGGTTCCCATAAAGGAGATCAAACTGGACACGTTGCGGTCAATCATGACGGCAACAGGCTGGTTGGTTTTACCACCCAGCGCCATGGTCAGGCAGCTTCCGATCGCCCTGGCTTGCTCTTGAAGGACGCTGTAAGTAATCCCTCCATCTTCACCGGCAAATGCTGTTTTATCGGAGTATTTTTCCGCAGATTGTTCCAGGTATTCCAGTACGTTGATTCTCATTTTCGTTACACTTGACACTAGAAGTAAAAAAACTCGCGTGGATAAGTTTTTCTCTGAAATGAATATGATCTTTTCTGTCCCAGTGATCACAAATCACAAATTGCACCCAAATAATACGCTGGTTAGCAGACTATGTTTTTCGTTTTTGGCGTAATGGGCAACAGATTAACTTATACCACATCTCCGGCAAATTAAGAAGATGATCACAGAGAACGAACAGAACGTAAAGTTTGGCGAGCCGGGCTGGTGGGTTGCTGCGCGAAAGTTGCTGTAAACTCCTGTGTGGTTTCACAGTGCGGTTCATGGAAGATTGTGCTGTTTTGCGCTGGCGCGGCCGTACCTGGTCAGCATTCACGGTCTGATGGACCTGGGGACGGCGGTCATGCTCCTGGGCAGGTAGCACGGGAGAGATGATCCCCTCAACAGATTTTCAGTTCAGCCTTGTTTGAAGAAAAACGACAGGTCCTGGTTACAGGACCTGTCTGTCAAATAGTTCTGCGAATTGCTTCTTCTGGTCATTCTGGACCAGCGCGATAACCTCATCCATCTCTTCCAGCGTTGAATCGCCGTGCGGGACGAACAGTTTTCCCTGGCGGATGATAACCGCCACCATGCACTGATCTGGCAGCTTCAGGTCTTTTAGCTTTTGTCCCAATACTTTCGCGCTTGGATCGACCTTCACCACTACCATCGAATACTTGCCCTTGCGCAGTTTGAGCAGGGTCATCATATCCCCTAAAGACATCTCTTCTGCGATAAGGTTCCCCAGCAGGTCAGCCTGGTTAAGCGCCACATCCACACCCATCTCCGGTGTGAACATCCACACATTTTTGGGATGGTTGACCCGGGCAATGATCCGCGGCACGTCAAATTCAAAGCGGGCCAGGTTCGAAATCACCAGATTGACTTCATCCACGCCGGTTACTGCCGCCAGCACATCCACTGAATAAACCCCGGCTGCTTCCAGCACATTGGGGTCAGTCCCATTGCCGTTCACCACAACCTTTTTGGGCAGATCCATCAGAAGCTGCGGGATATCCTCTTTGCGCTTCTCAATCAAGATCACCTCATGTCCTTCCTGTAATAAAAAGGAAGCCAGGTATGCCCCAACTTTTCCACCACCCACGATCATGACTTTCATCTTACATTCTCCTAAAGACAGCGCTCTTAAAACAGCGACTTTAATCGATCCATGGACGACGACAGCACAGCCAGATGCAGAATATCACCACTGTGTAAGGCCGCCTGGTCGTCTGGCAGGAAGGTTTTGTTGTTGCGGGTGATCGCTACCACGCGGATCTCCCCGGCAATCGTGACAGTTTTGACCGGTTTGCCTTCTAAAAAGGAATGGACGTCAACATCCACCAGTTTGATGTCTCCCACGCCTAAGCTGTGAGTTACATCGCTGTGCGAGAAAGATAGAATGCGCGCCAAATGGTCTACGCCAATCCGTACCGGCGAGATGACCGACAATCCCAATCGCTGGTAGATCTCGGCGGTGCGCGGGTCGTAAATCCGGGCTGCCACGCGCGGCACGTTGAAGAACTGCTTGGCGACACGCGCCACGACCACATTGGCCGCGTCGCTGGCGGTCACAGCGGCCAGCGCGTCTGCTTTTTCAATTCCTGCCTGCAATAAAACTGCCCGTTCAAATCCAAGCCCGGTCACGGTATGGCCCTTGAAGTTTGTCCCCAATCGGGCAAAAGCTTCAGGGTCTTTGTCGATCACTGTGACCTGCTGCCCGCGCAGCGCGAGGGTTCGTGCCAGTTCAGACCCTACCCGGCCACATCCGATGATAATGGTTTTCATTTTTTTACATCCTCCATTCAAACAGCCTGCTGCCGTTTGATATGCTTGTGGACAGTTGAAAGTATCTTTGATTCCATTTTACAACACTACTGCCTGTGAGATCTGTTTGCGCGCCAGCTGTTTCCGTAAAAACCATTTCCTCAGTTCGTCAATTAGTAAAAGAGAAGGCGTCCAGGCGAATAAAAAGGCCCAGTTGGCCAGCGGGAAGCTGTTGGTGCCGATAAATTTCTGGAAGACCGGCAGGTAAACGAAAGCAGCCACTGCCAGCAGTTCAGAGGCGATACCAACCCAGACCAGTTTGTTGTTGAACAGGGGGCTTTTGAAGAAAGAAGCTGTTTCGGTCCGTTGGGTCAGCAGGTTGCCGATCTGAGTGGTGACGACCGCGCCAAGGGCCATGGCTGTGGCGGCCCGGTAAAGGCCGCCTTCTCCGGGCAGGTCAATCCACTGCCCCCAATAGCCGTTGGTCCAGTACATGTAGTAGAACGCGGCCATGGCAGCCACGCTTTGGATTGGACCCAGCCAGGCATATGAACGCAGCAGCAGCGACCTGGTGATGACGTGTTCGTTCAGGTCGCGCGGCGGACGGTCCATCACCCCCGGTTCAGGGGGTTCGGCGCCCAATGCCAGCGCGGGCACAATATCGGTACCCAGGTCGATTGCCAGGATGTGCATCACGTTGAGGGCGATCGGGATGCGCGCCCCGCTCAAAGCGAAGATGATGAAGGGCACTGCTTCGGGGGTGTTGCTGGTGAAAATATAGGAGGTGAAGCGCTTGATGTTGGCGTACACTGCCCGGCCTTCCTCCACGGCGTTGACGATTGAGGCAAAATTGTCATCCGTCAGGATCATATCCGCGGCCTCTTTGGCCACGTCGCTTCCGGAAATGCCCATCGCCACCCCGATGTTGGCTTTCTTCAAGGCCGGGGCGTCGTTGACCCCGTCTCCGGTCACCGCCACTATGTTCCCCATCTCCTGCAGCGCGCTCACCACCCGGAGTTTATGCTCCGGGGCTACGCGGGCAAAGATCACTTCTTCCTGCAGGGCAGTGGATAGCTGTTCTGGCGACATCTTGTCCAGATCGAAGCCGGTGATGATTTGAGGATGCGCGCCCTGGATGATCCCAATGCGGCGGGCAATGCTCTCGGCCGTCAGGCCGTAATCGCCGGTAATCATCACAATACGGATCCCGGCGGTATGGCATTTCTTGACCGCTTCGGCCACCTCCGGACGGGGTGGGTCGATCATCGCCGCCAGGCCAACAAAGGTCAAATCTTGCTCAACAGTTTCGGCGTCGTAAACCGGCAGCCGCCCTGGCAGGTCGCGCCGGGCCAGAGCCAGCACCCGCAATCCGTCACGGGCGTACTGGTCGTTGGCACCCATGATCTGGTCGCGCATCGCGGCGCTCATTTCCACCACCTGCCCATCCAGCTCGCAGCGGGAACACAGCTCCAACACTTCCTTCGGCGCGCCTTTGACGAACGCGAACTGGGTATGCCCATTCGTGCTCTTGCGGTGGATGGTGCTCATCCGCTTGCGCGTCGAGTCGAAGGGGATTTCGTTGGCCCGCGGGTATTGCCGGTCGGTTTCGTCCCGGTCCATGCCCGCTTTCGCCGCGGCCACCACCAGCGCCCCCTCGGTGGGATCCCCGATGATGCGATGGCCCGGCGGCATGCCGTTGTTCTCCGGATCGATCACCAACTGCGCGTCGCTTGCCAGCAGACTGCCCAGCAAAAGCTGCTGGACTTCCGCAGATTCGTTCGGGTCAACGCTGTTCCCTTGATACCGGAACTGCCCCTCAGGGATGTAACCCTGTCCGGTGATGTCCCAGTGCGCGTGATTGGCGTACAGCTTCACCGCCGTCATTTGGTTTTGGGTGAGCGTGCCCGTCTTGTCGGAACAGATCGCGCTGGCGCTGCCCAGCGTTTCGACTGCCGGAAGCCGCCGGACCAGCGCGTTGCGCCGGATCATCTCGCGCATGCCGATCGCCAGGTTGATCGTCACGATGGCGG
>ENA-ORXD01000736-ORXD01000736.1-sediment-metagenome-genome-assembly--contig:-NODE-736-length-35811-cov-4.421223_pt1 | contig 35811 bp, 33 predicted proteins | sample MGYA00237862_ERZ511471 | MGnify/ENA metagenome assembly ERZ511471 | reverse complement strand
TCAAACGCTGCCCCTAAGCGGTGGTCAACACCCAGCGCAAGTTAAGATGAGCCGCATCGCCCGGCCTGCCGTCCATCGCAATGACCTCGATGATGAGTTGCAGGGAAACATCGACCCGTTTGGACAGGTTCCACGGAAACGGCAGCAACCGCTCGCTCCCCAGTAACCCGGCGAGATTCTCCCGCACCACCATTCCGACATTGTCCGTCAGAGGCTCGGCCCAGGAAGCGAATTCAGCGAAATGATATTCGTTGGCCGTGACGCTGGTAGCGATCTGCGGCCGATCCAGATATCTGGCCAGCTTCACCGGCCCGATCCCCATAGTCATTCCCGGAGGCAGGGTCCAGACCGGCGCCATGCTCTGCGGCACCGCCAACGGCGCCAACGTATAGAAACGCGTCTCTTCCCGAGCCCCCATGTCCAGCTTGATGCAAGCGCCGAGCGACAGCATCACCAGAAAGCCCGCCAACAAAAAAACCAAGCCCCGCAACCTTTGCATCACTGCTCTCCAATACTCCCTTTGCCGCGCAACAGGGCATCCGGGTTCTGGGTCAGGTAATCGGAAAGGATGCGCAGAGAACGCGCCGCGTCTCCGACTTCCTCCAACGTCGTGACGAATTGATAATGAGTGGCGGAATTTTCCGCGATCGAGCCTTCGATGGCAGACAGGGTCCGGTTGGCCTGGTCCAGCGCCCTGCGGACATCCTCACTGGTCCGCTCCAGGCTGCCGGCCGCCGGCTGCACCTGGCTGTCGATATTGCCCAGCAGCTTCTGCGCCTCGCCGAGGGTGGCCTGCATCTCACCGGTAAACGTCCCCAGCTGTCCGTCCAGATTCTTCACCAGGCTCCGAACTTCAGCCATGGTCTGGTTCAACTCCTTGAAGGTGGAGCCGATGTCCGGTGAATTGACCAGTCGTTCTACCCCTTCCAGAGTCAGAGTGATTTTCTGGATCACGTCATCGATGGGAATCTTTTCCAGAGTTCTGGTCAGCTGTTCCAGGTTAGACGGGATGGTCGGCAGCTCGACGGCGTCGCCTTCGACTCCCACCAGCCGCAGCGGTTTGTCCGGATAGAAATCGAGCTCGATAAGGAGCTGACCGGTGACGATGCTCTGCAACTGCAACTGTCCACGCAGCCCTTTTTCGACCATGGCTTTCACCAGCTTGATGGTCTTGGTGGAGCTCATCTCGAAATCCAATGCCGACGGCTTTCCCTCTACCCTGGATACTTTTCCCGAATCGAGTTGGACATAGACGGGAATGCGGAAGGAAAGGTCCTGCGGATCCATCTCAATGCGGATATCCGTGACGGAGCCGACCTTCACACCGCGGAACACGACGGGCGCACCGACCTGCAGTCCCTGCACCGATCCGGTGAAATACAGCACATAGGCCTGGCGATCCTTGAAAAAGCTGCCGCTGCCGAACATCAGGAAGCCGACCACGGCGAGCAGAATTCCCCCCAGGACAAAAGCGCCGATGAATGTTGGATTCACCTTCGAGTTCATGAGTTCTCCTCAGAAATCTTCACGCTGCCCCCACCATTTCAACCCTGCTCTCCTCGGGTGAGGAAGCGCCGGATGAGCGGATTGTCCGTCTCGGCCAACAAGGTTTTCGGAGGTCCCGTGGCCAGCATGGTTTTGCTCTCGGCATCGAGGAACACCGAATTGCCGCCGATTGCGAAAATGCTGGCCAATTCGTGGGTCACCACCACGATAGTCGTCCCCAGGCTGTGACCCAACTCCAGAATCAGATCGTCCAGCAATCGCGCGCTGATCGGATCGAGCCCGGCAGACGGCTCGTCGAAAAACAGGATCTCAGGGTCCAGCGCCATGGCCCGCGCCAATCCCGCCCGTTTCTGCATGCCACCGCTGATCTGCGCCGGGAAATAGTCCTCGAAACCGGCCAGTCCCACCAAAGCCAGCTTGAAAGCGGCAACCTCGCGAATCTGCCGTTCGCTCAGTTCGGTGTATTCCCGTAACGGCAGGGCAATGTTCTCAGCCAGAGTCATGGAACTCCACAGCGCACCGCTCTGATAAAGGACCCCGGCCCGGCGCAAAAGGTGATCACGCTCCTCAGGTGACACGGCCCACAGGCTGGTGGTATTGAACAGGATCTGTCCTTGGGCCGGTTGCAGCAGACCGATCATGTGGCGTAACAGGGTGCTTTTTCCGCAACCACTCCCCCCCATGATGATAAAGACTTCGCCGCGGCGGATGGAGAAATTCAGATCTCGCTGGATAACGAAATCATCAAACGCCATGGTCAGGTCACTAACCGTGATATGGGCATCCTGAACCGAGTCGGCCATGGTCAAAAATCCAGAAAATGAAAAATAATCGTCAAAATCGCACAGCAGACGATAATCCAGACAATGGCAGTGACCACCGCTGATGTGGTGGCGCGACCAACAGCCGAGGCGGAACGGCCGCACTGCATACCGCGCAGACAGCCGCAGATCGCCACGATCACGCCGTAAAAGGTGCTTTTGACCAGCCCGGACAGAAAATGGTGCAATGGCACCGAATCCTGGGTCTGCAACAGATACAGGTTGGGTGAGATATCGAACGCCCCCACCCCGACCAGCATGCCGCCGAGAATCCCCATCAGGTCGGCATAGATACACAGAAATGGCATCATCAAGGTCATGGCCAGCAGCCGCGGCAGAACCAGAAATTCAATCGGGGGGATGCCCAGGGTGCGCAGAGCATCGATCTCCTCATTGACCTGCATGGTCCCGAGCTGGGCGGCAAAAGCAGCACCGGTGCGGCCGGCCATAATGATGCCGGCCATCATGGCCCCCATGTCGCGGGCCATGCCGAGACCGACCAGGTTGGCGATAAAGATCTGCGCCCCGAACATCTGCAACTGCACGGCACCGACAAAGGCCAGAATCAAACCGACCAGAAGACTGATAAGGGTCACGATAGGGAGGGCTTGGGCGCCGCATTCCTGGATATTGAGAAACAAGTCCCTCTTCTGCAGCCGTGCCCGCCCGGTAAAAAATCGTCCCAGAGCGATGGCCAGTTCGCCGACGAAGGTCACCGTCTCCCAGAAAGATTTGTGGGTCTGCAACGCCCCCTTGCCGATCAGCGCCAGCAGACTGTCGTCATCCGCCTGCCGTCGAGCCCCCTGCCGTTCCGGAACCTCCCAGGCCAGGGTCAGCAGGCGCTGCACACCGAGCGGCAACCCGCTCAAATCCAAGATGACCTCATGTCGGCTGCCCAAGGCATGCAATGTATGCAGGAAGGCCAGCAATCCGCTATCCCAGCTTTCCAGCGCGTCGGCATCAAAAATGATCGTGCCGCCGGCGCCCAACGCCTCCACATCGCGGGAAACCTCGGACACAGCCGGAAGTTCGCCGGCCAGGGTCCAGTGGCCGACCAGAGAGATCTGCAAACACTGCGGTTGAAGTTGGAAGGTACGCAGTTCACATGCCGTGACCATCAAAATATCCTGTCATTGGTGCGCCCCGCCCCGAACAAGAATCTTTCGGGAGACAAAAGAGAAATCCATGGAAAAGTTTACCAGATGGACAAGGATGCGACAGCAACACAGGGGAGAAGGAGAAGCAACGGACGTGTGAAACGCAATTTTTGAACCGGACGCACAAATGCCGCCGGGATCAGCAGATATCCCGGCGGCATTCGCGCAGCACGGCTTCTTCAGCGTTTCCTATTTATTCGGCGAAGGGATTTTGTAGAGAATGGCGTAAAAGACCGGCACCAGCACCATGGTCAGAACGGTCCCAAACGCCAAACCAACCATGATAGTGACCGCCATCCCGACCCAGAAAACATCCTGCAGCAACGGCATGACACCGAGTACGGTGGTTGCCGCGGCCAGAACAACCGGCCGCAGACGGCTCTTGGCCGCACCGACCACGGCATCGTAGGGTGTCTTGCCGTCGGCTAACAGGACGTTGACCTCGTCGAGCAGCACGATGGCATTCTTGATCATCATTCCGGACAGACTCATGGCGCCGAGCAGTGCCATAAAACCAAACGGCGCATTGAAGCCGAGCAGACCGGCGGTAATGCCGATAACGGCGAAGGGGATGGTCATAATGATGATGAGCGGCGGCCGGAAGGCGTTGAACAGCGCCACGATAATGAACAGCATGATCGCCACAGCCGGAATAACCCCTGGCAGCAGGGCTTTTTGCGATTTCTGCTGATCTTCCGGCTCGCCACCCCAGGCAAAGGAATATCCCGGCGGCATTGGAATGGCCTCAATCTGATCCTTGACTCGTGACAGCACCGTCGGCAGGGTGACACCGAGGATCGGGTTGGCCTGCACGGTGATGGTGCGGCGCCGATCGCGACGATAGAGGCGCGTTTCTTCCCAACCGAGCTTGATGCCGTCCGTGACCTGGGCCAGAGGCAAAGTCGAAGTCGACATCTGCGGCTGCACCTGAATTACATCGAGCGAACCGGTATTCTTGCGATCATCCTCAGTGTGGCGGAGAATGATCGGCAGCAACTCGTCGTTCTCGCGATACAGCCCGATATTACGTCCATCAAAAGCGCGCTTGGTGGCATGGGCCACATCAGCGCGCACGACACCAGCCCAACGCGCCCGTTCCTGATTGAAGACCGGCACCAGCACCGCCACCTTCTGGCGCCAGTCGGTTTGCATCGACCCGATCAGCGGTTCGTTGCGCAGAACATCCAATACTTGTTCCGACAGGCCGCGCAAAACCTCGGTGTCGGCTAGAGCCGGGCCGCTGATGCGATACTGGAATTTCCAGGTCTGGGACGGACCGACGCCGAATTTGCGCATTGGCACCAGGGCATTGGGAAATGCATCTGTCAGCCAGGGGGTCAACTCCTCAATCATTCCGTCGATCTTGCGAAAATCCTTGAGATTGACGATCAGCTGACCATAGGCGGGGTTGGCCGCTTCCGGTTCCACGGGGAGATAGAAGCGCGGCGGCCCGGCACCGATGAAGGAAGAGACGTTATCGACCCGCTCGTCCTGCAGCAGCTTTTCCTCCAGCCGTTGCATATCAGCAGCTACCGATTCGATGCGCGTCCCTTGCGGCGCGTAAAAATCGATCATGAATTTGGACATGGACGAGTCCGGAAAGAACAGCTGCTTCACCCCGCCAAAGCCGATCACGGCCAGTACCAGCAAGCCGGCCATTGCCGCAACGAACAGGAACCGCCGGCGAATCGCCAGTTCCAGAAACCGACCGAACAGCTGGAACAGCTTGCCTCCTTGAGCGGCGTTCTCACTTTCCCCCGGCTTCGGATCGGGCAGCATGTCCAGGCATTTGAGTGGAGTCAGAGTCATGGAGATCACCCAACTGATCAACAACGACAGACCGACCACCAGAAACAGGGACAGACAATATTCCCCGGTGCTCTCCTTGGAGCCACCGATAGGATAAAACGCCATCACCGCCACCACGGTCGCGCCCAGCAGAGGCATGGCCGGATTCCCGGCTGCCTCCATGGCCGCCCGCTTACGCTCCATTCCCTGTTGCAGGCGCACCAGGAAGCCATCGGCCACGACGATGGAGTTATCGACCATCATCCCCAGGGCAATGACCAACGCCCCCAGTGACATGCGCTGCAGGTCGATCCCCATAAGCGCCATGACGATAAACGTTCCCAGGATGGTCAGCACCAGGTCGGCACCGATGATCACTCCGAGCCGCCAGCCCATGGACAGGGCCAGCACCACCAGAACGATAAGGACCGCCTCGGCCAGGTTGACAAAAAACCCGTTGACCGATTCGGCTACCACGTCGGACATCCAGTGAATGTGATGGATCTCCAGGCCGACCGGGAGTTCCTCCTCCAGTTCCTGCATGCGCGCATCCACGGCTCGACCAACGTCGACGATGTTCGCCCCGGCCACGTTGGTGATGGAAATAGCCAGGGCCGGCTTACCGTTGAGACGCATCATGGTCGGAGGCGGATCGATGTAACCGCGTTTCACGGTGCCGAGGTCGCGCACCCGGATCAGCTCATCCGACCCTTCAAGCGGCTTGCCGCGCTCCATATTCTGCAGGCTGTCGATCAGCGAAGGATGAATGGCCAAGTCGCCGATGTCCTCGGGAGACCGGAACTCTCCGGTCGGCGCCAGCCGCGCCCTCTTGTCCTGCAGATCGATACTGCCGCCATCAACGACCACATTTTGTTGCTGCAAGGTATTGATCAGGCTCTGGTCCGACAAGCCGAACTGAGACAGCTGGCTCTCCGATGCTTCCAGATAAATAGCCTTGGGCTGGACGCCCCACAACTCCACTCGGGCCACGCCCGGCACCAAGCTGAGTTCCTTTTTCAAATCCTTGGCCGCGGTTTCCATTTCGGCATAGGAATAACCGTCGCCGGTGATGCCCATAAGCAGACCGTAAACGTCGCCGAAATCGTCATTGACCACCGGCCGCTGCACCCCGGGCGGCAGTGAACTTTCAACCTCACGGATCTTGCGGCGCATCTCATCCCACACCTGAGGGAGCTGATCAGACCAATAGGCGGGTTTGATATTCACCCAAATCTGAGAATACCCGGGGGCGGAAAACGACTTCAGATAATCGATGCTTTTCAGTTGCTGCAGCGCGACTTCAAGACGGTCGGTGACCTCCAGTTCCACCTCCGCGGCACTGGCACCGGGATAGCGGGTGGCGATCACCGCGGTTTTGACGCTGAACTCGGGATCTTCCAACTGCCCCAGGGAAAAGAAGCTGGCAATGCCGGCCACAATGAGCAGGACCGTGGCAAAGTAGCTGACGGCTTTTTTTTCTATGGCGATTTTGGCAAGGTTCACGGCAGGCTCCCCTCCGCTGGCAGTTTATTCTTCAAGAACGCGGACTTTTTGACCTTCCACCAGAGTATTCACGCCAGCCGTGGCAATCCGCTCGCAGGGATGCAGCCCTTCGACCAGAATCCCGGTGGCGGTCAGGCTGCCGGGCTTCACTTCACGGCGGAAGACCTGCTCCTTGGCCTCATCCAAAATCCAGACATAGGTTTTGCCCCCCTCGCCCGAGAAAGTCGCCGAAACCGGGATTTCGACACCGGCCCCGGCGGACATTTCAGTAACGGTCTGAACCGTTTTAGGATCGCCCTTCGCCTTGCCGGCCATCCCCGGTAGGATTTTTATCCCTTCAGGCTGATTCATGATCAGGGTCACCGGATAGGTGCGGGTGGTTTTGGAGGCTTCCTTGCCGACTTCCTTGACCGTCGCCGGTAGTTCCTCGTTCGGGAAGGCATCGAAGACCACCAGCGCCCCTTTCACTGCCGGAACATACGCGATCAGGCTTTCCGGAACCTGCACGGTGAATTCGACCTGGGTCGTATCTACCAGCCGCACAATTTCCTGGGTGGCCTGCACATCCTGGAAGTTTTCCACGAATTTTTCCACCACGGTTCCGGCAAACGGGGCTTTCAGGTAGGTGTAGTTCAGGTTGTCGCGGGCTGCCGCCACCGCCGTCCGAGCTGAGGTCACCTGGGCCTGGGCCGCATCACGTTCACCGCGCTTGGCATCGACCATGGCCTGACTGACCGCGCCCGGATCTTTCTGCCAGACCCGCTCAACGCGTTCAAAATCAGCTGTGGCGAGTTCCAGGTTGGCTTGCGCTTTGCTCAACTGAGCTTCGACGTTTTTCAGTTGCACCTGGTAGTCACGCGGATCGAGACGCGCCAGCACAGCGCCCTGCGCAACATCATCGCCGAGATTCACCGGGAATTCAGACAACGTGCCGGGCACCCGGAAAGACAGGTTGACCTCTTGGGTCGCTTTGGCCTTGCCGGGGAACCAACGTCCGATAATGGCTTGGGCACCGCCCACTTCCATCACCTTGATGGGGCGGATCGATTCTTTTTTCACCTCGTCCTTGCCACAACCCGGCAAAAGTAGAGACAACAGCGCCATCCCGACAATCAATACTGAGGTTCTCTTCATGGGTCACCTGTCGTTTCATTAGACAAAAAAGAATTTATAACAGCGGCTGTAACTTAGTCAGAGAAAAGGTGTCCTACCAGTCAGGCGAATGCCACTGGGGCTTGGCGACCTCAGCGCCTTCAGCAGAAGGCTTAACAGGGAGCATGCCTCCCCAACTGGTCCGATCCGCCATTTCCTGTTGAACCGCGGTAGGGACCAGTTCTTTGCCGGCCCGTACCTCCCAGCCGCCCCCCATCGCTTTGTAAAGGCCGACCAGGTTCAGCGCCACGGAACCCTGCACCGCAGTCAACTGGTCCTGGTCCTGGGTCAACTGGCGCTGGGTATCGAGAACTCTCTGGTAGTCGGTCAGGCCTTCACGGTACTGCAGCAAAGCCAGATCCACGGAGCGGCGCGAGGCGGCTGCCGCCTTGGCCAACAGTGCCGATTCCTCCTGGTTGCGCAGAAATCCGACCATGGCGTCTTCGACCTCCAGGGCAGCACGCAACACGGTATTGCGATAATTGGTGATCAACTGCTGCAGACGAGCGTCTTCCACGCGGACTCGATTCTTGATGCGACCATAGTTGAACAGATCCCAGCTCAAAGACGGCCCGGCAAAATAGGTGAGACTCTGGCTCTTGAACAGATCGCCGAGACTACTGCCCCCGGCCCGGGTGAAATCACTGTCACTGGACTGGAAACCGATACTGCCAGCCAGGCTGAAATGGGGATAAAGGTCTGCTTTGCTCACCCCGACCAAAGCGCTCTGTGCCGCGGTCTGCAACTCTGCCCGGCGAATGTCCGGCCGACGCCGCAACAAATCGGCAGGCACTCCCACCACCACTTCAGCCGGCGGCAGTGGAATATTGACCGCGCCTGCAAGGAGATCATTCATGCTCTGGGGGGGAAGACCAAGCAGAACATTCATGGCATGCAAAGCCCGGCTGTATTCGACCTGCAGTCTCGGGATCAAGGCCTGGGTGCTGGCCAGCAGGTTGCGCGCCTGCTGCACGTCCAGCTCAGTAACCAGACCGCCATCAAACCGATTCTCGGCGATCTCCAAGGACCGACGCTGGATGTCAACGCTGTCCTCGGCCAGGCGAATCCGCTCCTGCATGGTACGCAACAAGATGTAGGTCCGGGCGACTTCGCCGTTCAGAGCGACCAGGACATCGTCATAGTCAGCGATTGCTGCAAGAAACCCTGCATCGGCCGCTTCCACTCCGCGCCGGAACTTGCCCAAAAAATCGAGTTCCCAGGCTGCATCGAATGACGTTCCCAGACTTTGATAATTCAGATCGCCCGAGATGGTGTTGGCAGCGTTGTCGCTGGCTTGAACAACATTGGCGCCGGCGTTGATCTGCTGTAGTTGAGGATAGAGGTTGCCGGTCGCGATACCGAGAACAGCACGGGCCTCAAGGACCCGCAGGCCCGCCACCTGCAGCGGCAGATTTTGTGCTTGGGCCATGTGGATCAAATTGTCGAGGGCTGGATCGGCAAAGACCTTCCACCACTCGGGATCCAGTTCCGAGGTAGCATTCAATTGCGGCGAATCCGCCTCCAGCCATTGATCGGCCAGCGGCGCCTCAGGCCTTTGGAAATCCGGCCCGACAGTCATGCAGCCGGGCAGCAGACTCAGCAAGACGAGGGTCCCGCAAGTCAGCAGCCAACGGCCCACAGGTAGGGAAGAAACTGCTGGGGATTTTCTGGCAGGTCCAACCGAACAGACAGTCGTCATTACACACCACCCTCAAGAAAAAATGTTGAGTCAATTCAACGAAGATATTAATTTTTTGTATTAATTTTAAAGCTAACAAAAAATTACCCCGTCACAAGCAACTCCCACTATTTTCCCCTTCCCCAAAGGCACGTCGCCTCGCTCCGTCAACCGAATTCCCCTTTGCCAGGCAGATTCGCCAAAATGTGTTATTTTTCTGCTAAGACAGGATTGACTCAGATGCTCATGGAGTCCGAAGGGTGGCTTTCACCAGCGCGATAACATCGGGGAATCAATGCAACCGTCCCAGAGACCTAAAACCTTGGTGGAAAAATTCCGCGACCAACGGTTTATGTTCATGTTGGTTTCCCTACTCCTGTTGCTCTGCGTTTCGCCGTTTCTGGAACAACTGGGCGGAGTGCATTTTTTTCTAAATATCTCCTATTCGATCGTGCTGGTTTCAGCCCTGTTTGCCATCAGCCACAAAAAGTGGGTGGCGGTGTTGTCCACAGCCCTTGCCGTGCCGATGTTTCTCACGGCATGGCTCCCGTATGAGTTTCGTGGCAAAGAACCTCTGGCCATGATCACCAGCATTCTCTTCTTCACTCTGGTGGTGGTTGTCATCGTGCGCCATGTGTTTCGTACCCGCGTTGTCGATCGGGAAATCATCTTCGGGGCCATGATCGTTTATATGGGAATGGGAATGATCTGGAGCTATTTCTACCAAATCCTGGAATACAGCGTCCCCGGCTCGTTCACCCTGCCCGCCACCAGCCTGGCCGGCCTGCGCAATACGTTCTACTATTTCAGCTTCACCACTCTGACCACCCTGGGCTACGGCGACATCACCCCCCTGACCGAACAAGCCAGGGGACTGGCCATTGTCGAAGCAATCCTCGGCCAGATCTATCTGACAGTTCTAGTCGCCAGACTGGTGGGTATGCATATTTCGCAATCGTTTGAAAAATAACCCCGGGTCGAACAACGCACCCCTCAACGAAATCATCACGTTGTGCCTTATGGAAAAAACGCCCCACTCCCGCAACATCGTCAGTCGGCAGCGTTTCCTGCGCAGCCTGGTCCTGCTTATTGTCCTGCTCCTGGCCAGCAGTTTAAGCGTGGCCGTCCTGTTCGGCTGGCAAATGCAGAGGGGTATCTCCTCCAACCTTCTGAAGCGAGGTGCCAATGCTGGAAAAGAACGCCGGCAGGAATTTTTTCACCAGGGAGAACGACTGCTGCGGATCGTACACAAACGGGGGAGCAGCGAGGGCTTGAACCAACTGGATCAAACCGTCCTGGATAATAAATTCCTGCCGGTTCTGGAAGAGAACCGCTGTTGGGGCTGATATTGGCCGATGAAAACGGGTCCTATTACCGCCTGCTGCATTTCAAGAATCTGCTTCACCAGCATATCGGGCCGGAATTCTCCCAGGACCTGTTTTCCATCAACAGCATCGATGAAAAACAGGTCCTGGTGGTCAACTGCGAACCGGCCAAAGAACCGGCTTTTCTCAAGGTCAACAAGGACGACGAATTCTTCATTCGCAGTGGACCGTCCAACATCAGGCTGTCGACCAGTCAAGTCCTCAAGTCCTTGGCCTCTCGCCAAGAACCGAGGATTTTCAAGGCCGGGAGAGTTCTATGAAATTCCGCGGCAAGATTCTCATCCTGCTCCTCACACTCACTCTGGTCCCGCTGTTGACCAGTCTGTTCCTGCAACGCCACGCGATGCGTCAACTCGGCAACGATCTGGCGAATGGCGGGCGGGAATACTTGCTGGCCAACACCCGCAAGGTGCTCCTGAACCTGGCAGGGGAGTTCGATGAAACCCTGCAGCGGGATCGTGCCTTGGCCGGCTTGGCCCTTGCCCATCAGGCCGACCGTCTCAGTCGAAGGGACGGGGATGATGAGGAAGCGACCCGCACCTATAAACGGATCAGCGACCTCATCCCCCACTTTCATGCCCGCCATTACACCCGTTATGACTCGGGAAAGCTCGAAACCTACCCTGCGACAGGCACCCCACCGGATCCTGCCGAGGCACCCTGGCCCCTGCTGAGCACTGAGGTGGAACGGGTCATGTGGAAGATACTCCCCGCCACCGACCAACACCCCGCGGCCATCCTGCTCGCCAAAAGATTCACCGCTCCCCAGGAAAACAGCCGCGGTGTCACTGCCATTGAGATACCGCTTGCGAGCCTGTTCGATGAAATGCGGGTACCGGACCTGTGGGTCCAGGAAACCGAGACATTGGTGGTGACCCGACCGACGGATCATCCTGACAGGATCGAGGTTCTGCTTCATTCGAGCCAGGCCGCGTCGAACGCCGGAATCAGCACCATTGCGCGGGGAAAAAGCATTGAACCGGACAACGACGCCGACCGCCAGGCGTTTAAGGAGGCCCTGACCGCCGAAAAACCTGCGGTGCTGGAAATGGACTGGCAGGGGGAAAAGACCTTCTGGGCCATGGCGCCGAGGGAACCGCACCGTCCCTTTCCCTTGATTATCCTGCCCGTTGATATCGCCACGGCGCAGGCCAGGAAAGTTGAAGCTTCGGTACAGGAACAGTTCGACCAGATGTTGCGCCACAGCGGCATCCTCCTCGCCGGTATCCTGCTGTTTGTCCCTCTTGTCAGCCTGCTGGCGGCACGCAGCATTAATCGTCCACTGGAAGCCTTGGTCTTAGGGGCGCGCGGCCTGGCGAACGGCAATTTTGCCATTCGAGTAAAAATTCTCAGTCGGGATGAGTTCCAGGAGCTTGGGAACGCCTTCAACGCCGTTGGCCCGCAATTGCAGGAACGCCAGCGCATGCAGACCGGCTTACTGCTGGCTCGGGAAATTCAGCAACAGCTGCTGCCGGCTCCAGACTTGCCGTTTGCCGGTCTCGACCTGTACGGCCGCAATCTCAGCTGCGACGAAACCGGAGGTGACTATTTCGATTTCATCCCTCTGGAGAAGGGCAAGCTTGCTGTTGTGGTAGGGGATGTGACCGGCCACGGTATTGCCGCAGCCTTGCTCATGGCTACGGCGCGCGGCATTCTGCGCGGGCTCATGGAATGCGGCCGGTTCGTTCCCGGCGAAATTCTCGCGCATTTGAATCGGCAACTGTGCCGTGATACCGAAGACGACCGCTTTATGACTCTGTTCTTCGGCATTGTCGATGTGGCCAATCAAACTCTCAACTGGGCCTCAGCCGGCCAGGGGCCGGTTTTCCGGTACGCGTCCCGAACCGGGCAAGTGGAAGAAATCCCCTCCACCGGCATGCCGTTGGGCATCCTCGAAATGGCCGACTACAGTAGCGAAGGCCCTCTTGCCCTATCAAAAGGAGATGTACTGGTCATCGGAACCGACGGCTTGTGGGAGGCCACCAATCCGAGCGGAGAGATGTTCGGCATCGAACGGGTTCAGGACGCCATTCGCAGCCATGCGTCCCAACCGGCGCGGGCGATTCATGCAGCTCTGCTGAACGCCTGCGAGCAATTCTGCGGCCACGGCTCCCAGCAGGATGACCTGACCCTGACGGTGGTCAAAGTTGTCTCAGCCGAAGCTTGATTGAGTTTGGAAACATTCTCTTAAAGACCCAGGCCAGGGAAACGGCCTGGATCTTTAAGGATCTGGAAGCGGCGGGAAGGAGTGCTATTCAGCTGCCCTAAAGCGCGCACACCTTGAGGTTCCAGGTCAAATTGCGCGCCGGCATTCATAAGCAAGCCCATGACCTCGGTGTTACAATACAGTGCTGCGACCTTTAAAGGTGTACGGCTGCCGTTTTCATTTGTGGAATCGGTTGCCAGGGCATTGACGTCTGCGCCATTCTCCAACAAAACTCGGACAGCGTTTTGGGCTCCGGCTCTGGCAGCTTCATGTAGAGGGGTCCGGGCAAAGCTCGCCCTGGCATTGACCTCGGCTTTGTTTTGTAGAAGGAATTGAACGATATCATCGAAATCGCCGAAAGCAGCACTGTGCAGTGCCGTATATTTAAATCGGGTTTTGGCATGGACGTTAGCGCCCTTCCTGATCAGGTCTTTCACAATGCCAAAATGTCCCTTAGCGGCCGCACAGATCAGAGGGGTATATCCCTCGGCCGTCCTGGCATTCACAGGAACGCCTTTATCAAGCAGCAATCGGACAATAATGTCGTGGCCCTGCTCTGCTGCAAAATGGATGGCCATGAATCCATCCCAGACGGCTCCTTGATATCTAGCGTTGATATCGGCAGCTTTGACCAAGCCCAAAAACGATGGTTTTAACAGTTTGCGCGTTTCTTCAAAATATCCATCCCGCGCAGCCTCAAGTAATTTGGCATCATTCTTTTTCACATCCGACCTCCATAAAAACATTGGACCGGCACTATCAAAAATGAAACAGCCCTCCAAGCCAATCAACGTTATTGCCAGCCCCAGCCAATTAGTTTTTATTAACATAAATTGTCATTTTTTGCCCCCCAGAATTGGGCTGTTTGCGATTTCGGTAGGACACGGACGGGTTTCACCGTCGTCTTCAAAACATGAAGATTGCCAAGAGGTCAATTTCGTCGAAAAAAGACGTCGATTATCCATAACAAAGAAACGGCCTCCCTTAACAAGGAAGGCCGTTCGTTTGTTGTTTTCCGCTTCGCCAAAACTGCTTTGCTTTGGACGCTCGCTTCACCTCACGCATTCATGACTGAATGAATTCGTAACCTCTCTTTCCAACCAGGCTCCCGCTTCGTTGGAATAGGGAATATCGACTGGCAGAAAACCCTTATTGCAGGGTTTCCAGCAATTTGTTCAAAACAGCCTTGCGCTCTCTGAGCTTGTCACGGAAATCCTGGCTGTCGGTGTGGGATATCTCCATGCGCAGGTCGGACAGGTTGATTTCCAGCATGGCTACAAGAATGCTTTTCTCTTCCGGGGTCAAATCGAGCTGGATCATTTGCGGCCTCCTTTCTTGCCGTGGTGTGCCGTGAATTACTCCTGGTCTGCCCGTGCAGAAAAACTTTAAGCCTTTATAATTTCAATTTTAAGGCAATTTTTAGCAAAAGCAATTTGCCACTTCTTTTGCCGCGATGTTGGTGATATTCTGCGCCCATGACCACCTTCATTAAACCGCACCTTAATCAGCCTCTGAGCGGGCCTGACGACCTCTACGACTACCTGCTGCGCGGAGCCCGTTCCAGCGAGGATTGGGGAATCGGCCTGGAGGTGGAAAGCATCCCCATTGTCACCGCAAGCGGGGAAGCTGCCCCTTATACCAGCATCGAAAACCTGCTGACTCGCTTGTCCGAATGCACCGGCTGGCAGGCCATCAATGAAAACGGCCGGATTATCGCCCTCAACGGCGGCCACTCATCCATCACCCTGGAACCGGGAGGACAACTCGAGCTGTCCGGCCGGTTGTGCCGCGACCTGCATTGCTCCAACCATAATTTTTCGCATCATGTCCAGGACCTGCTCTGCCAGGCTGAAACCCTTGGCCTGACTTTCCTGGGCCTGGGCAGTCAGCCTTTTACTCCTCTGAACGAAATCGGCTGGGTCCCCAAAGCCCGTTACGGCATCATGGGCCCCTACATGCTGCGGCAAGGCGACATGGGCCAGCGGATGATGAAGCAGACCGCCGGGATGCAGGTCAATCTCGATTTCTGCGATGCCGAGGATTGTTTCGAAAAACTTCGCCTGGCCCTGGCGGCGGCGCCTTTGTTTTATGCTCTGTTCGCCAACTCACCGCTGCTGGAAGGTAAACCGAGCGGATTCCTGTCCGTGCGCGGCGAGATCTGGCGCCGTACCGACCCGGATCGCACCGGCTGGATTCCATGCCTGTTCCGCGACGGAGCAACCCTCCGCGATTACATTGAATATGCCCTGGACGTCCCCATGTATTTCATCCAGCGCCAGGAACACCTGGTCGACCTGACCCGGGAACGATTCACCTTCCGGCGCTTCCTGTCCGAAGGGATCGCCGGAGAAAGCGCCCTGCTCGGCGATTGGGACCTGCACCTGTCCACCATTTTCACCGAAGCCCGCCTGCGGCCGCAGATCGAGGTGCGCTCCACCGACAGTCTGCCGCCCAACATGATCATGTCCGCCGCGGCCTTCATCAAGGCGGTCATTTATGACCCATCCATACGGCAACTGGTCTGGAACTGGCTTGGCCCCCTGAACGACGTGCAGCGAGACGAGCTTTTGCAGCAATCCTGGCGTCTTGGGCTGCGCACCCCTTGCGGCCGTCACACCCTGCGTGACCTTGCCGCAGAAATCCTGCCCCTGGCCCGCATTGCCCTGCAGCAACGCAACCGCTGCAACGAACAAGGCGAAAACGAGGCGATCTATCTCGACAACCTCGAACCGATCATTCTCAGCGGAAAAACCTTGGCAGACCAGTTGCTGGAGGGCTGGGAGGCCGAGCCTCTCAACCGCCTGGAAATACTGCGTCGTCATTGCGCTTACACCCTGGGCTGAAGACAAAAACGGGACTGTGCAAATGCACAGTCCCGTTTTGCCTTTTTTCCTGCGCTTTTTTACGCGACCTCACGTATTCATCGCTGACAGCTTCGAGTAGAGTAAGAACCATCAAGAGCTTGTTGTGGCAGGCGGGCTTTTGAAACTTCTTCCTTCCCAAACCTTTCCTTTGATTTGTTGGTTAAGCAGATTTCAGGGCCATCGGGACGCCTCCCCCGGATGGCCCTGACTGTTTTTAGCGTGAGCAATCCTTCCTGCGTTGCCTCTCGAGACCACCCGCCCCGCGTTATTCAGTGACAGGCCGGTTTTGATAGGTCGGACGGAAATCGTTTGTCGCCACCGCGGCGAGATCCAAGATCATCTTCCGATACTGGTCATTGGGATCGTCGTAATGAAAATCCGCCAGGCCACCACCGTTATACCGCACACCCCCCAAAGACCATTGACCGTGAGCACCATTGCTCCACAACGTGGCGCCCGATGCGGTTTCCTGCAGCTTGGCCGACAGGTCGCTGTTGACCCTGGCTGCAGCGCTGAAGGTTTTGTTGGTCGGTGACAGATTGATGTCCGGGCTCATCTCCGTGATGTCCAGATGCCCGGTCAACACCGCATCTACGCCGTAATGAGCACCGATAGCCTTGATCGTCACCGGGTCGCACTTGCTGCGCTGCACCTCCTCGAGCACCTGTGCCATGCTGCCCAATTCCAGCAGCCGCGTCCCCGGTTGAGCCGAACTCAGGTTCTGGATAAACTTCTCCGTCGCATCCCTGGCCAAAGCCGGGTCGGCATTGGTGGTGAAATCGATCAGCCCAATGACCGGCCAGGTATTGAGATCAACCCGCGGCGGCACTTCAACTCGCACCGTCGGGGTGCCGCAACTGCAAAGGAGCAACACGGCTGTGCTCACCAGGAGCCCAAAGGAAACAGCCCGGCGGCAAAGAAAAAGGAATGGCGAAATTCTATTAACCATGGGGAACTCCTCACGAATGGAATGTGAATTAAAAACTGGCATTTCTTTTCTGCAAATTATGCGCCCCCGGCGATCCCGTCTTGCTGTAAAATGCCGTTGACATTGATAACCACATCGAATCGATGGCCACCGGGTCTGTTCAGCACGGCAACGCGATGGGAAACAACCAAAGCCCGTGCCGTTTTTCTTTCCGGATATGCCCCAAAAGGGCAATGGCAAAAAGCCTCGGGACCAAGCCTGGATCGCAGGTGTTCCACGACCTGACGAATGGTAACGGCCACATCTTTTCCGATGACCGTCACCACGAAGACCATTCCGCAACCACGAGCAATGGGAAAAACAAATCTAAAGACAAGAAAACGCATGAATGAGGAGAAATAGGCGCTTCAGCACCGCCAGCATCCTGCTGCTCATCCACCTACGAATTAAAGCCACCCGCTGCTGCCGGGTGGCTTTTGTTTTATGGAAACACCTTTCTCACGGACACCGATTTTTGCCCTCAGCAAATCAACGGGTAGAATTAAAAACAACCGGAACGAGGAGGTATCACCCAAACAAGGGAGGGGCCAATGCCCACCTGCCTCAGAATCACAGTTCTTCTCACGATTCTACAATGCGCCCTTGCCGGTCTGGCCTTTTCGGCTCCGACAGAGTTGCGTTGTTTGTCGGTCCCGGTCGTCTTTTCCTGCGATTCTCCCGACGACATCAAATGCCTTTGTGATACATCAACCGCTGCCGTCGATTTTTTAGGCTCTCTCGGGTTATTGGCAACGGATGTCATTACAATCCTGGTGGTTCCCGACATCCCACCCCGCCAAGGGAAAAAATTGCTCGGCTCCTATGACCCAACCAGCAAAGAAGTTTTGATTGTGGATTATGAAAAAACCGCCACCCTGTCCCAAGAGGGGCTGAAAATCTTCGGGCAGGAGATCAACGAAGAATTGTGGTGCAGCTTTGCCGCCCATGAACTGGCTCATGCCATCAGCCTTGAGCACTTGGGTCCGCACGTCAAAACCCATACCGGGGCAGAATATATCGCCGGCGTGACTCAACTTGCGGTATTGAGTCCGGCAACGCGGGAAACAATTCTGCAGCGCTATGCGGATGTCGAACCCTATCACTCGCGAACAGAAATGTCCGAACTCTATTTTTTATTCGATCCCAGCCGGTTCGCGGTCAAAAGCTATCTGCATTTCATCTCTTTGGCCGAGCCAGAGGAATTCGTCAGGAGTCTGATCAAGGAAGGGAACGGCCGGTGAGCTTCGGCCGTGCAAATGCACAGTTCTGTTTTGCCATCTCTTCCGCGCTTTTTTACGCGACCCCACGTGGTCAATGCTGACAGCTTCAAGTATCGTAAGAACCATCAAGAGCTTGTTGTGGCAGGCGGGCTCTTGAAACTTCTTCCTTCCCTTACCTTTCCTTTGATTGTTGGTTAAACAGATAACAGGGCCATCCGGGACGCCTCCCCCAGATGGCCCTGACTGTTTCCGGCTTCTGCGATTCATCCTCCGTACACATGTTCCGTCTCAAGGGGAGTTGCCCCTGCACGAAAGCTCTCGAGAAACCCAATACCGTCAGTCGATCCACGACAGGCTTGGAACCTTGAGTTTTTCCGCCGGCGTGTTAAACAATAACCATCGAGGCTGTAGGAAAACCCCACAGCACTCTCGATTAAAAAATGTCGACCTCGAAATTCCCTCTGAGATCCATTTTCTTGGATTGGAGAATGGTTTTTCGACCCTCAAAAATCGCCTTTTTGAAAGCTCTCGACATTTTCCTACAGCCTCATCAATCGCCGATAACCGTTCAGCCACCCTCTTTACTTTGGAATTTCATGCAACTGCTTCACAACCCCATCTTTCTTCTTCTGGTCATCGTCATCCTGGGAGAGGCCCTTGGACAGATTCGCCTCAAAGCGTTTTCCCTTGGATCATCAGCCATCATTTTCGTTGCCCTTTTTTTCGGGCATTATGGTCTGACCTTGCCCGGAGAGTTTCAGACGCTGGGGCTGGTTCTCTTCATCTATTCAGTGGGGTTGCAAGCCGGCCCAGGCTTCCTCTCCTCGTTCAAAAGTCAGGGGTTGAAACTATCCCTGGGGGCCTTGGTGATTGTGGCCTCGGGTTTTCTTGCCACCCTGATCTGTTGCTGGGTTTTCCATTTTGATGCCGATATTGGCGCCGGGCTTTTCTCCGGAGCCCTCACCAGTACACCGGGATTGGCCGTGGCGGTGGAAGCGGTGGAAAAAAGCCGCGCCCCAGCCGCCTATGGCCTGACCTACTGTTTCGGAGTGGTCGGGGTTATCGTGTTCATCAAGATCCTTCCGCGAGTGCTGCGGGTCAATGTTGCCGAGGAGGAAGAGGCGCTGAACCGCGAACTGACCGAAAACTATCCTCCATTCATGTTTCATCATATCGAGGTGACCAATCCGAATCTCTTCGACAAACCGGTCAAAGAGATTTTTCTCAAAGACATCGCTCCGGTGGTGATAACCCGGCTGCTGCGCAAGGGGGCCTCGGAGCCGATCGTGGTCTTCGGTGAGACGGTCATCCGCAAGGGAGATCATCTGCGCATTGTCGGTCGGCAAAAGGATCTGCAGAAGGCGGAACTCTTTCTGGGCCGTCCTATTGAGGGGGAGATCGCTTTCAACCGGGGCTTGATGAAAAAAAGCATCACCATTTCCAAGAAGGAAGCCGTCGGTCATACCCTGGGATTTCTCAACCTGGCCGCAGTCTTCAATGTTCAGGTGTCCCGGATCACCCGCAACGGTATTGATCTGCCTCCGGAAAGTAACACTCGCCTGCACCTCGGGGATGTATTGCATGTGGTCGGTGACGAAAATTCCCTGCATAACGTGACCCGGATTCTGGGCAATGACAGCAAGGAAATCTACCGGATCAGCCTGTTACCCATCCTCCTGGGACTGCTCGCCGGGTTTCTGCTGGGTGAAATTCCCCTTTATCTGCCAGGAGTCGGTCTCTTTTCCCTGGGGACGACGGGAGGAGTGCTTCTGGCGGGCCTGATGCTGAGTCGCCTGTACAAGACCGGCCCCTTCATCTGGGAGATACCGGCCACGGCAAACCGCTTTATCCGGGAGCTCGGGCTGGTATTGTTCCTGGCTGCGGTCGGTACTCATACCGGAGAAACCATTCTTCAAACCCTGCAGCAGCAGGGGATCCCCCTGCTTGTTTCCGGAGTGGCGGTCACGTCGGTACCGCTGGTCATCAGCCTGCTGGTTTGCCGACACGTGTTCAAAATCCGCTTTCTTCGCCTGCTGGGGGTTCTGACTGGCGGGATGACGAGCACACCGGGGCTGGTAACGGCCTCTTCCCTATCGGACACCCCTTATACGGCTGCAGCCTATGCCACTGTTTATCCTGTCGCACTGATCGGCATGATTCTATTTACCAAGGTTCTGATTCTGATCCTGCGCTGAGTCTCCAACCGACGGGTTTTTGTTCCAGTCCTTTTCAACGGCCGCTGACCCTCAACCGTGCGAATGCACAGTCCTGTTTTGCCATTTTCCCCGCGATTTTTTACGCAACCTCACGTATTCATCGCTGACAGATTTCGGTAGAGTGAGAACCATCAAGAGCCTGTTTGGCAGGCGGGCTCTTGAGACTTCTTCCTTCCCAAACCTTTCCTTTGATTTGTTGGTTAAGCAGATTTCAGGGCCATCCGGGACGCCTCCCCCAGATGGCCCTGACTGCGTTTGCTACCCTTATTTACCCAATTCCAGCCCTGTTATCACCCACATCCTTTCTTCCGCATGGGCGTGGGTGAAATCAACCAACAGCCCAGCGCTTGACCGCCCCCATCCGCCGAGGTAAGTTAATATACCCTAACGTCACCACAGTGCCGGCAGGAACACATCCATTCGACTTACTCATCGTCACCCAAAAACACAAAGGTGTGCCGCATGAATAAAAAAAAGAACTTCAAAACGTGCCCTAGCTGTTCTTTTTCCTGGGACTCCAGAAAAGCCTTCCTGTCCGATCAGAAACTCGAACTTAAGAGGTACAAAGCTGATTTAAAGGCACCCCAATATGGCATATTCTTCTTTACCCACCAAACGGCGTCCTGCTCTTCTACAATAACCATGCTGGTTAATGACTTTCGAAGTCTTTATTCCGGCAAGATCTCCCCCAAAAACAAGGCTTTCTCCGAGGACTGCCCCGGATACTGCCTTGAAGAAACCCAGCTGGCCCGCTGCGCTGTCTCCTGCCAATGCGCCTTTGCCAGAGACATTGTTCAGATTCTTCTAGGAAAACATGAACAAGAAAAAGAAGCGGACCTGGAAGACATGGATTTCGAGGAGAGTTTCGCCACTTGATTTTCCGGCCACAGCGACTAAAGACCAAAGACGGCATGACAGCCCACCGGCTGTGCCAATCCCAAAAACATCGTCCATCCTCATCCGTTCATACCTGCACAGTCAAAAAACAGCCTAAAATTTCTTCTTGACTGATTTAGTCGGATGATATAGTTTCATATTAAACGATATGACATTAAGATGATTGGCGACATTATGACAAATTCGAGTTCAACCAAACGCGCCCTGAATACTTACACCAAGTTGATGCGAGCTGCGGAATCGGTCACCAACCGCACCAGTCGGGCCATGACCGCGGCCGGGCTTACTATCAGCCAGTTCGGGGTACTGGAAGCGCTCTATCATAAAGGGCCGCTTTGTCAGCGCGATATCGCTGCCAAGATTCTGAAAAGCACCGGCAACATGACCATGGTTATCGACAACCTGGAAAAGAACGGTCTGGTCCGGCGCGAGCGTGACACCCAGGATCGACGGTTTTTGACCATTCACCTCACGGACCAGGGAACAGAACTCATCGACCGGGTCTTTGCCGACGTTGAGACAGCCATCGTGGCGGAGATGTCCGTGCTTAACCATGAAGAACAGGAGTTACTCGGCAGCATGTGCAAAAAGCTGGGATTGAAAGACGACGTGTAAAAAAATTTACCCCAATAGTTAAACATCAAACCATTTACACTTGACTTATTTTCAGGAGATACTTTATGAAGCGCTTGTTCGCGAACATTATCCTTTTTACTCTGATTGCCCTGCCGAGTCTGGCTGCAGCCTCCACCTGGCAGATCGACCCCGACCACTCCAACATCGGCTTCAAGGTTCGGCATTTGATGGTCTCCAACGTCCAGGGGCACTTCGACTCCTACACCGGCACCGTTGAGATCAACGACCAGGATATTACCAAGTCCAAGGTCGAGGTCAGCATCGACACCAACTCCATCAACACCAACGTCAAAAAGCGTGACGACCACCTGCGCAGTCCGGATTTCTTTGACGTGGCCAAATACCCGACCATGACCTTTGTTTCCAAAAAGGTCGAAAAGGCCGGCCCGGAAGGATTGAAGGTCACCGGCGACCTGACCCTGCACGGCGTGACCAAGGAAGTCGTCCTTGACGTGGAAGGTCCGACAGCTGAAATCAAAGACCCGTGGGGCAATTACCGCAAAGGCGCCACCGCTACCACTCAGATCAACCGCAAGGATTTCGGCCTGCTCTGGAACGCCATCCTCGAAACCGGCGGGGTCGCGGTTGGCGATGACATCGACATCATCCTGGAAATTGAGATGATCAGACAGTAAACCTGACCAAAAAGCCCCTCGGATAACCGAGGGGCTTTTTCTTTTTGACTGGAAGGCATTAATGGCATAGATTAACTTATTCTTATTTTTAGGATTCGAAAAAAACATGGTGTTGAGGAGAGAGATATCGAAACCTTTTTATTCCTTACGTCATCTCAATGCATACACTGAACCCTACTTTTTCCAAACACAATGAAACAAAAACCTCCTCCACATCGACCCAATAACAACCGGCAACCGACTGAAAAAAATGGGGAATTCACAAGAGCCCGAATCACAAAAATTAAAATTGAATCAACACGGTAACAACGCTTAATGGATTGATGGAAATATTATATGAATAACCTTATCGGCAGAGACTTTGGCTCCGATTTTAATATTGATCGGAAACAGAAGGCAATTGAACACGTTTTCAAATGAAATGAGGGGAGGCCTTTGTGAAAAACAAAACTTTTTTGTTCGTGTTAATTTCGTTCCTGCTATTTGCCACGATGCCCAATTTTTCTCTCGCTGAAGAACGGAAAATTTTGCCAATTTCAGCTGGCGAATACACGGATGCAAAAATCTTTAAAATCACCAATAAAGGAAATCAGCCCATCTATAAGTTAGAAATGTGGACCTTGCCTCCCAATAGTTCACTTTGGCAAAGAGTTACCCAATGTGCATCGTTCAAAAAACACATCGGGACCTTGGAGGCCAACACCTACATCAACATCCCCTTTAACGAATTGATCAACGATGATGGGAAAAGACTGGATGACAGCTATGTCATAGGCTCTGTCAAGTTTGAAGGGAGTTATGAAGGGGAGACTCTTTATACCCATATAGGATGGCAGTAGCCTTCATCCTTCTGGCTGCAATCAAAGCAGAAATTGCCATGAATTAAGGCCAAAGCCCCACGGAGCTCCGAGGGGCTTTTTCTTTTTGGTGCGGGGAGGAAAAACTAGGAGGTGTCCCTTGTTTCTCTACCACTGAAAACCGCAGATAAGGACTCCCTTTCTTAAAAACGAGGGACATTATCAACAACCTTAAAAAAATGGGCCACACATCTTGTGGCGAGGCAAGAACACAGCCCCCCCAAAAAAGCCATAAACATTAAACATATAGAAAAATAAACCAACTTATCATCAACTTTTTATCCACCAAAAAACCACAATAAAGTGTGCGACAAAAGAAAATAGACACTATATCTTGTGGTTTTTTGCTTGACAGCAAAAGGTTAGCAAACTAAATTGATGATGCGCCTATAAGCTCTAAAAAACGAAGGCTCGGTGCGCCAACACCGAGCCTTCCAAAACCTTGACCCACAAATGCGGACCATGGCCTTCTGATAAAGACATGGTACGCGCAACCATTTGGTCAGTCAACCAAAAGAAAGTGAGAAACCATGTCTACCTATTCCATTACCTACGACTTAAACTCACCGGGGCAAAACCACTCAAAGTTGCTATCGGGCATCAAGAAACATTTTATTTGGGCTCGCCTTTCAGAGTCTACTTACGCAGTCAATACCCGATTAACTCCTCAACAAGTCTACGAATTACTCAGTCCATTCCTTGATGGGAATGACACACTTTATGTTATAAACTTAAGTCGTTCCTACTTTGGCCAAGGACATCCTGAAGTCAATGATTGGCTGAATAAAAACTTAACTTTCTAGCACTATTGAACATTTAAAAAGAGAAACATAGGCGCCTGCCTCCAGCAACATTTGCTGGGGGCAGTTTTGTATAGCAAAAAGGAATTGTGCTAAAAATTCAACCAAATGGCCAACGCCCCCCAGTTTAATCGTTACAGCGGTTCTAGAAAGCAACCAAGTCACGACCGTCCCCCATCCTCTCCAATCACCACTCCTGCCCCTTTGGTGACCAAAAACAGCGAATCTTTCGTCCCCAAAACGGCCAGAGGTTTCGCTGCCGGGTCGAGCCAGCGGAGGACTTTGAGCATATCCCGTTCCGACAAGGCAACGCAGCCCATGGTCGGCTGATTCTTGCCGCCACGCACGTGAATGAAGATAGCGCTTCCCGCTCCTCTGACGACGGGGTCGGTGTTGTACTCGACCACGATGCCGTACTTGTAGCAGTCGTCATCCCGTTTCAGTTCCTCGAAGGACGCGGCAGACGTCTCTCCCTTGTGAACCCAACGGTTGTAATCGCCAGCGGCCGGATCATCGACCCAGACATCCTCGTCCCCGGCCTGTCGGTAGGGAATCCGCGTCTCAACTTGCGGCGCATAACCGAAGGCCCGCTGCAGGCTGAAAACGCCCGATGGAGTCCGGCGGTCCCCTTCCCTTTTTTTGCCCAATGGTGCCATCCCCTCGCCACCGATCAGTGCGGGTAATGGTGAAAAAGCGTTGCGCCAGAGACCGTCATGTTTTTCCAGCACGTACAGCTTTGCCTTAAATCCTGCCGGGTCTTCGGCACTGATCAGCAGCACCTGGCTCGATGTCTCGGGAAGATTGTCGAGGGACGCAACGATTTCAGCAGGCACCTTGTCTGTGAAGTCAAAGGGAGTCATACAGGCAACTGCGCACAGGCAGAAAAGAAGCGCCGCCAGTGTCCGGAGAAGTTTTCTCATCTGCACCATGGTCAGGACTTGAGCCACCCCTTGCCCTCCATAAACCGGGCGGCCAACATGCTGGACACGTTGTCGCCGGTGGCATTGATCATGGTGGCCGGGGCATCGACCAGGGTGCCGATCATGGTGATCAGCGGGAAGGCTTCAGGCGGGAATCCGTACAGGGACAGAATCAGCAGCTCGCCGATGGTGCCGCCGCCGGGGATGCCGCTCACCACCGCGCCGACCAGCAAAGCAATCCCCAGCGCAGTCAGCAGCGTCCCGGCATCGGTAAAGGGCATCTGAAACACCCCGAACAGAAAAGCGATCTTCACCACCGCGGCCAGACACGAGCCTTCCATGTGGATGCTGGCGCCGACCGGAATCACCACCTCGCTGATCTCACGCGGGATGCCGATTTTATCCGCCGCCTGCATATTGGCAGGAATGGTCGCCATGGAGCTGCCGGTAGCCAGGGCGGTCAGGGAGGGAGGAATGATGTAGCACCAGAACCGCTTCAACCCGACGCCACCACCGGCCAGGAAGGCGTAAAGGGTATAGGCGACGAAGAAATAGACCAGGGAGGTTGGATAATAGACGGCCATGGCGCGGCCGTAGGAGCCGAGCATCTCCGTCCCGAAGGAGCCGACCAGGTAGGCGAAGTAGGCGCTCAGACCGATGGGCGCGTAATACATGATGAAGGAGACTAGCTTCAGCATGACCTCGTTGCCGGAGGCGAGGAAGGTAGCGAAGGGCTTGCCCTTTTCTCCCACTGCGGAGGTGGCCAGGCCGGTCAGCATGGAAAAGACGATCAGCGCCAGCATGTTCCCCTTGGAGATCAGGCTGGGAAAGTCGGACACGGTAAAGGCTCGGACAATCTGCTCGGTGGCCTTGTAGTGCTGCACGTCGACTGAAGTCGGGAGCGGGATATGAATCCCGGCAGCAGGTGGGTAAAGGACCACCGCGACGATCATCACAGCCGAGGAGATAAGGCCGGTGGTGATGAAAATCAACAGCATCCAGGAAAGGATCTTGCCCAACCGCCTGAAATTGGACATCGCGGCGACGCTGGAGGAAATGGAAAAGAACACCAGCGGCACGATCACCGTGAAGAGCAGGTTCAGAAAGATATCGCCGAGAGGCTTGAGGACCACTGCGGCCTCCTTGAAGACGATACCGATAACGGCACCGATCACCATGGAGCAGATCAGCAGGATGGAAAAACCATAAGCTCTTAAAAAAGGCGGCAGATTTTTTGTCGTCATTTTTTAGTCTTCTGAAAGAGTTAGAGCAACGTACCGTTCTTTGCTTCGAGAGGAATGCTACCATTTTTTTTCATCATGGCAAAAGCTGTGTTTACCCATCCTGGCGAAATTCAAAGAAATACCATGCAGAGGAATAGAGAAAAATCTTCTTCGACCGTGCAAATGCACAGTCCTGTTTTGCGATTTCTCTCGCGATTTTTTACGCAACCCCACGTGGTCAATGCTGACAGACTTCGGTAGAGTAAAAACCATCAAAAGCCTGTTGTGGCAGGCGGGTTTTTGAAACTTCTTCCTTCCCTTACCTTTCCTTTGATTGTTGGTTAAGCAGATAACAGGGCCATCCGGGACGCCTCCCCCAGATGGCCCTGACTGTTTGTTGCCAATTCTCCTGTTCAAAATTCACCCTTCTCATCTCCGGTCGCTTTCTATAAGATTCCAGCACGAACCGACTTGAAGAGCTTGAACTCGGAACTGGACTTGGGAGAGGTTCTGCATGAAACGTTATATCGGCTTGGCCAATCTCGTCCTGGTCTTTATTCTACTGGCTGGTTGTTCTTCATTGCTGCCGCAAGCGCAGCGGGAAAAAACTCTAAGCCGCTTCCTTGATGCCCCTGAACGCTATGCCCTGTTTACCCCAAGCGCCCTGGTCAGCGAAGAAAAGCTGAAAGTTCTCGGCGTGGAAGACGCCGGGGAGAAATTCAACCGCCAGTTTCACCTGCAAAACCCCATCTTCGGTGTCATGGAAGGTTTTCTGGTCCAGGTCCCGCGCTTGAATGGAACCCGTATCGTTCCACCGGAAGAGGCCATGACATTGCCAGTAGGGCCTGAAGAACCTGTGCTCTTTTTCCATTCCCAGTGGCATTTCGTCTATGAACGCATTCCACCCAACTTGACGCAAAACCAACTCCAGGTGGGGATCGTCGCCAAGATCGTCCCCTTCGGCCAGGTTCGCAGCGGCAAGGGGCCCATGGCCCTGAAAACAGCAGCCTGGGAAGGGAAGTGTTATTACGAACCGTTTGAGGGAAAGTTTTTCTCCCTGGACGAATGGGGAGCACAGGACGGCGCACTGATCCGCCAGGGCATTGAAGATGCTCAAACCTACTGTGCGGAAAAACTGGCCGCAGAGTTTTCAGACGCAGTAGAATCCAGAACCCTCCAAACTCGCTAACCCGGCTCCAAAAAAGATTACGCCTGAAGTTGTTGTTCCTTCTTGGTCTTGACCCACGTTGGCCCCCTAAGCTAGATTAGCGTTACATAATTTTTTTGGGGATCAATCGAGGGACAAGTTTGGACAAGCAATCCCAACTCATGTCAGATGACCAGACCGCTGTTGTCAGCAAAATGCTGAACGGCGGTCTTTCGTTTTGTGAGGCTGATAAATGAGACCCTCTCATCTGCTTTCTATTGTTTCTCTCCTTATCGCCATGATCTTCTCATCGTGTGGCGCCAAGGCCTATGACCTGGAGAAAAATATCGGCTTGTATGAGGTCATCGAAACCGAGTGCAACGCACCGGACGACCCGTTCAACTCGTGCCAGGACATCAAATACATCGAGCTTGTGAAAGGAAGGTTCTTCGGGGTTCAGTCTGACCAGTTGGCCTTGGTTTTCTGGCGGAGCGAATCAGACTCGTCGAAGTTGCAGTATTCAGCCAACCTGATCTCCAATCACCGGGACATGCATCGGGAAGACAGTAAAATATGGCTGGTCAATCAAACCGGACCCAATGAAACCGAAAAGGAATTCTTCATTGTCACCGCAGACACGCTCACTGATTACGTCTTCCAATCCCAGGCAAGAAATGCAGCCGGCCAGGTTGTATTGAGAGATATTTATTTCAAACTGGTCCCAACCAGCAGGAAGGAAACTCACGGCCTCAAGCTGGATTACCCCGAGGATTGATATCTCCCAGCGAAATTTGAAAAGGCATCGCCACTCCCTCCACTCCCCTCTTTCGCAACGCGGCTATCGTCAGGAGGCAACACCATGCATTTCCTCAAAACTTTGGCGTGTATTCTGGCAGTGGTTCTTCTCTCCAGTTGTTCATCAGTGGTCACCAACCAACCGATTGGCACAGAGACATATCAGCCTAATCCCGAGGAATGGGATGGCATCTGGTTTTCTCAGGATGGGATGGTGAACATCAAGGTGACCGATCCGGCCTCCGGCCTGATTCAAGTCGCCTGGCTGGAGGAGAAAGAAGGCAAGCTGGCTAAAGAGTCTATCCTTATCAAGGTGCTCAAGGGTGAATCCTGGCTATTTGCCAATGCAATGGAACTGGAAGGCAGGGTTTACACCAATAATTACTTCTGGGCCTTGATTCAAAAAGGAGCCAGCCAGATTCTGATCTGGACGCCCAATGAAAAGGCCTTTAAAGCGGCTTGCGATGCCAAGGAATTAGACTGCGAGATCAAGACCGAAGACGACTCTCAGATCAATAAAAAACAAACAACAGGGGAACCGGCTTTAAAACTGAAGGATCCGTCCGCTCAAATCATCTTGAAAGATCCGCCGGAAAAACTGGTAAAAACTCTGGAGAGCCAGGGGAGCAGATTTATCGACTGGGAGAATCCAACGGTATTGATCCGACTGAAATAAATTTGTTTGGGAATGATCTCTCTATCAACCGTGCTGGTTCAAAACCGGCCTTGGGATGAGCTTTCAGCATGAATTCGATCGCCACAAAATCATTGAAGTTCAAAAATCTTTTCAGGGCGCACCTCAGTAGTCACTTTTTTTCAACTCCGGCTTTCGTGAGGATGATCCCTAGCGATCGCTGCAATTTGAATTGTAAGTATTGTTGGCAAAAGGAGGATGTTTCAAGGGACATGACCTTTGCCGAGTTCAACCGCTATGTGGACAAGGCGACGAAACTGAAAGTGGGGTTGATCACCTTCCTGGGCGGTGAGCCGATGATGTGGGATTCGATTTACGATGGGATTTCCCTCTGTTCCCGAAACCATATCCTGACTGACATGACGACCAATGGGACCTTACTCACCAGGGAGAGCATCGACTTGCTCGGCCAGTCGGGGCTGGACTACCTGAACATATCCGTCGACGGACTGGACTCGTCCCGGGTTTCCTCAAAAAACTCAATCAGCAAAGGGAATATCAGTGATTATCTGAAGGAAGCCAAATCCAAATACCGGATGCACTACAGGCTGAATGCCGTCATTTACAAGAACAACTTCCATAAAATCAAGGAACTGATTGAGCTGTCCCGAAGGCTCAATGTCCAGCTTTCGCTCGGGTTCATCGTCCCGCCACTCAAAAAAGAGCAAAGGGTCAACCAGGATATCTACTTTGATCAGAACGACACCGAACTGCTCCTGGGAATCACCCGATATATCCTAACCAAGAAAAAATGCGGTTATCCGATTATCGACCCGGATTCCTACTTCCAAAACATCTTCAGATATCTACGGAAGGAAAAGTTTTGGGACTGTAATTATCCCTCCCGCTATGGATGGATAAATGTGACCCCGAATGGAAAAATTCGCAGTTGCACCAAAAAAATGGATGAGCTCGATTTTAACTTCCTTGACCTTGATCGATCAAAGCTGGAACAGGTCCGAAAAATCATGGCTGAGAAGGTCCAAGGCTGCAACATCGACTGTTATTCGAACTGTGCTTATGACTCCTTTTTTTACACCAAGAACAAATTACAGATGCTGAAAAAAATTGCCAGCCGGTTCAAACCCTAAAACATTACCCTCCTGACTTGCGAGGGAAACCAAGCTCCTATTACACAATAAAAACCTTCCGTAAAAGAGGTTCTGCAAATGTTCCAGATTCTGAAATTCATCATTTTCATTTGTTTGTGTTCCCTGTTTCTCTACTTTATCTTGCTGCGGTTCTAAGGCCCGACAAGCGCAAAAAACTTCTGTCTTCCACCAATCTGCACCGTGTATTAAACTCTCTGCATGAGCCAACGATGCAGAGCCATACCATTCTCGGAATTTCATGAATCAATCCCGCCACTGTTTGACGGTCTCGGCCTGGCCGAAATCCTTGCCGACCAAGATCAAATCCTGATCAAGCCCAACCTGGTCAATACGTCCATGCCGCCAGTGACGCTGCCGCTTGAGGCTGCGGCTGCAATTGTCGACTATTGCCGGAAATGCTCCCAGGCCAGGATCATTATTGGCGAAGGGACCGGGGAAAAGGATCTCACCACCGGGGATGTTTTCAAGGCTCACGGATACGACAGGCTGGCGCAGAATAAAGGGGTGGAACTGGTCGATCTCAATGAGGCGGAGCTGCTTGAGCTGCATAATCCCCTGTGCAGTTTTTTTCCGACCTTCATGATGCCCAAGGTTGTCATGCAAAGCTTCATCATCTCCGCCGCGACGCTCAAGGCACATTCCCTGGCGCGTGTGACCCTGAGCATGAAGAACATGATCGGTGTGGCTCCTCCGGCCCACTACCAACGCGGCGGCTACTGGAAAAAATCAGTCTTCCATCAACAGATGCAGACTTCGATCTTCGACTTGAACCGCTACCGCAAACCCGACTTTGCCTTCATCGACGCCAGCATCGGCTTGGCCGACCATCACCTTGGGGGGCCGACCTGCAACCCACCGGTCGAAAAACTGGTGGCAGGATTCGACCCTGTGGCCGTCGACGCGTTGGGGGCCGAATTGCTCGGTATTCCCTGGCAACAGGTGGGCCACATCAAGATGGCCAATGGCGTGCTGGGCTTCGCAGAGGATCATTTCACGGAGGCGTGACCCAACCGTGTAAATGCACAGTCCTGTTTTGCGATTTCTCTCGCGATTTTTTACGCAACCCCACGTGGTCAATGCTGACAGACTTCGATAGAGTAAGAACCATCAAAAGCCTGTTGTGGCAGGCGGGCTCTTGAGACTTCTTCCTTCCCAAACCTTTCCTTTGATTTGTTGGTTAAGCAGATTTCAGGGCCATCCGGGACGCCTCCCCCAGATGGCCCTGACTGTTTGTTGCTGCCGCAAATCCTGCGACTTGCCACTCCATTTTTCACGCACTCCGTCAATCCCGTTCGTCACAGGAATTCCCAAATCGTTGCCCTTTCTCCGGCCAGAACACTCGCCACAACTTAATAATTCCCTACCAATCGCCTTGACAAATTGCATGAGGAAGCTATATCTATAAAGAAATATTGAACAATCTCCGATAAAGGCAAAACTGGAGCAATCCAGCGACGCAAAGCCATGGGTCCTCCCTGCCGTTTCTTTCGGTTGGCGGATCGCCAGGTTGTCGAAGAGATTCCCCTGACTTTTGATTTCAGGGGAGCAACCTCACGGCGCGCGTCTCTCTGCAAGGAGATGGGCGCTTTTTTTGTGTTGAACTCAGCCAGGCAGGGGGCACCGGACAAAACCAATCAATCCGCAGGCATGAAGGCCGGCAGTCTGTTCGGAGGCACGCAGGCCGCCGACCACGAAGAGAACATTCGTTGAAAGGAAGGAAGCGATGGTCGATTGCAGTCGAAGAGATTTCATCCGCCTGACCAGTTGCGCGCTGGGGGGCGTACTGCTGACAGGGTGCGGGGGCGGAAGTTCGTCCTCGTCACCCAACGGGTATCGTTTTTACCGGCTCGCCAGCGTCGGCAGCACGGTAGGGTCCGCGTCCCGCCCAATGAACATAGCTGAGTTCGGCGGCTCGGTGCACATCAGTGCCGGCGGATTGATCACTTTTGATGCCTTCGATGCCGCCAAGCGGCATGGCCTTTTTCAACTTGAGGTCGACTTCTCCTTCCGATCCCCGATGGTTGTCAGACAGGACACCACTGTCATAACCGGCCAGATCCTCAGCGATCTGCGCACAGTGCGCGACTTCGCTACCCACGATGTCGACGGCCAGGGCAACGTCGCGGTCGTGCTGCAGCCGCAGGCCTCGGGAAAAAACGGCCATTATTTCGGTGGGTTGTACTACAAACCGGTGAATGCCGAGGTTGTCCCCCTGCTGATCTACGGCGACGAACTGGACGGCGGCGATACCGTCTGCAGCGGCCAGTTCGGCGACCTGGCCTTGTGCGAGAACAACGGTATCCTCGTGGCGGCGAGCCACCTGCCGAAGGCGCCGGGGGCCGGCTCGGGGGGCGGCCTGCTGCACCTCCCCACTCCTGCCGGCGCACTGGGCGCGACCAACAGACTGCTGGGGGTCGAAGACTTTATCAGCAGCACCGATTATATGATCCAGGGTTTCGGCATCCTGGATGTGGGGCTGGACGGAACCTTTGCGGTCAGCGCCAATGCCTCCTCGCCCGATCTGCTGAGCGCCAGCAACAGCTCCGGCAGCAGCGCCAGTCATCACTGCCTGCTGACCGGTCACCTCTCCGCCCCCAACGACCACATGCTCCTGGCCGCCCCGCCATTAATGACCACGGCCCAGCACAGCGGCGCCATTAGCTACGGACCGCGAGTCGGCGCCGACGGCACGGTCTCCACCAAGGTCGGCGGTTACGGGGGGAGCAACTTGGAAGCCCTCATCATGGGGGATCAGGTCATTCGCCGCACCGATAGCGCGGGCCCTTTCGGGGAGTACGCAGCCAGCTTCACTCCCGGTGCCGCCGCCGCGGACGGCAGCTATTACTACACGCAGTACGTGGAGAACGCTGACGGTTCGGTCGGCGTCGATCTGCTGATGTATGACGGCAGCGTCCACACCCCGCTCCTTTCCGTCGGCGACCGGATCACAAATGTCGATCAACCGGTCAGTAATATCGTCTTTGCCACCACCACCAATCATGTGGATGGAGACAACCGGATTGTCCTGTTGTGCCAGTTTCTCGATGGCACCACCGGCTTGGTCGTTGGCGTTCCCGTTTAAGGAGGAGCAGGATGAATATCGACAAGACCCTGATTGGCACTGCGCAAGTCCCGACCATAAGCGGCGGCGTTAACCTCTATCAGTATGTCCACTTTCCCGATGACTGGTCCGATAGAGTTGCCTTTACGGCATGGGATGCCGGAACGGATTTCGACATAACGATCCTCGAGGGGAAAGTCGCTTCTCGCGCCGCCTTCGCCATCGAGTTCGGGCTGGCAGGGCCGGCCTGGGGGGGCCGGATGACCGTCGAGGGGACGGCATCGGCGAGCGAAATTCGCCTCGACGTGCAGGAAGACGATTTCAAGGCCGGCATGCTCATCGGCATCGCCTTCAGTCCCCAGTTCGCCTTGAATATTCAATCGTACACCATCACCCCGGATCCGACCTGGCGACACCCGTTCCGCTACAAAACGGAATGGCATAACGTCTGCGATCTCGCCATCGACGAAAGCTTCGACCTGGTCGGCTTTCTGTACAACCAGATCGTCAAGCCCTGGCTGATTGACGGCATCAAGGACCTGGAAGATGAAATTCCCCTGGCGTTCATCAACCTGCTGGTCAATTTATTTTCCTTCGACGCCACGCCCAACCTGATTGCGAGCAACAACGGCATCACGGACCACGTCGATGACACGCCTTTAGTCGATCTGGAGGTCGTCGATTGGGCCTGGGAAGGGCTGGTGATGTCGCCCGACCTGAAACTCGAATGGAACCTGGTCGATGTCGCGGTTTCCCTGGGGGAGACCGTCGGCTTGATTCCGCCGCTCACGGCCGCCGGCGAGGCGATCACCATCATCGATAAGCTGACCAAATGGATCAGGCCCAAGGTCAACTCCGGCCCGGTGGTCGGTATTGAGCTGAATGTGCATTTGAAGATATCGGGGCTCACCGCCTTTGTCGATGACGCCGACGGTAACCCGACGGCGACAGTCACCACCACGAATATCCGCGGCGAAGGCTCTTCGATTGTGGCGGATGTCGACAGCGGTGGCGAGAATATCGAATCGATCAATCGACTGGGGGTCGAATTTGCCCACCGGGCCGGCATCACCTTCGAAGTGGGTTGGCATTTCGGCGTCTCCTGGTTGAAAATTTTCTCTCACGACTTCGTGAAAACCATGAGCCCGACCGACTTGATCGACGTGGCGGAGGTCCCCATCTCGGAGCAGTATCAATACAGACTGAGCAGCACGATCGGCAACACCACGGCCGCCAGCGAAAAAACCTTGCTCGACTCCTGGATCTTCACCCCGTGAACCGAGGCAGGCCGACATGGAAATAACGTCCCGTCAGGAGCTTGCCAAGGCGCTGCGTTCGGCTAAAGCAGCGGACCGCCAGACTGTGCTCGAAGCGTTGAACCGGGCCTTCGATCAAGCGCTGGAGTTCGGCCGGCCGATCAACCAGGAGGCGCTGGACGAGCTCTATCTGTGCTACAGCGAAAACGGCCCGGATCGCACCTGGTATGCCTATCTGTTACTCCGTCTCACCAATAAGTACAATCTCGAGGTGGCCAGACAGGAATTTCTCTGCGCCAAGAACAGCAAGCTTCTCCTGCTGGCTGCCTCCCATCTTGCCCGCCTGCCGGCCGAGGAGCGGATCGTCTTCCTCAGCCCGCTGGTACTGGATGCCGGCAATGCGGCCCGATGCCGAGCCGCAGCCAACATGCTGGACGACTGTTTCGAGCGCCTCAACCCCGCAGTCGCCCTGCGGGCGGCGCTCATTTCCGATCACAACCTGCCATTGCCGGCGCTAAATGCCGACACCCTCGGCATCTGGCTGATCGAACTCCAGGGACCGTACCCGAAATCGGCGGAAAGAGCGCTGCTGCAGCTGGGCAACGAGGCGCTGGAATTCCTGCTGGAAGCCTGGCAGGAGCTTCCCCTCGCCGTTCGGGTCTGGCTCATGAATAAGACCACCGAACGTAAGTTGGCGGCGGTCGTCCCGCAAATCAGAGATACATTATGTCCTGAGCAAAACCGGGAGCTATTGCTGACCGCCCTGGGGTGCGTCAAGCTGCTGCAACTTGAGGAAGACGTTCCGGCAGCCCTCTATGACCACAACGACCCAGCGATCCGGGCCGCGGCCGTTGCCGTTGCAGCAGGCAACGCCAAACTCGACTGGCCGGCCAGATTCGCCGCGGAAGGGGCGGAGAAGGTTCGACTGGCCATTCTCGAGAGATTGAAGTGGTCCGCTGAGTCAAGCGATGTCGAATTCCTGATCTCTTGCCTTGCAGATGACAGTTGGCGGGTCCGTGCCCAAGCAACCGAAGCACTGGTGGCTTTGGCTTCAGCATCTTTGGAACCGTTGCGATCAGCCCTGGGCTCTGCTGACGAGAGGGTCAAGGTTGCTGCTGCCAAGGCTTTGTACCGCCTGGGCAAGGAGGATTGGATCAGAACCGAACTTCAATTCCCCGTCGTTGACCCAGGTTGACACCTGATTTCTTCTTCCGGGGTCCTTACAGGACTGTGCGTACGCACAGTCCTGTTTTGCGATTTCTCTCGCGATTTTTTACGCAACCCCACGTGGTCAATGCTGACAGACTTCGGTAGA